>Ga0335078_10000391_pt1 | contig 69413 bp, 49 predicted proteins | sample Lox_Sample_32_FD_206711 | JGI IMG/M metagenome (GOLD analysis project Ga0335078, IMG submission 206711) | Soil microbial communities from Loxahatchee National Wildlife Refuge, Florida, United States - Lox_Sample_3.2 | ecosystem: Environmental > Terrestrial > Soil > Wetlands | place: USA...
AGGGGCGGGAGCGGAAGCGTGAGCCTCTCCTCCCCATTCATAGAGCGCCCCGTCGCCACCACGTTACTGTGCGTGGCGATTGGACTCTCCGGCGTGATCGCGTACCCGTTTCTTTCGATCGCGCCGCTGCCGCAGGTGGATTATCCGGCCATCAGCGTGAGCTCGGCCTTGCCCGGCGCGAGTCCGGAGACCATGGCATCGTCGGTAGCAACACCGCTCGAGCGGCAGCTTGGCCATATCGCCGGCGTCAACGAAATGACGTCGTCCAGTTCGCTCGGCTCAACCAGCATCAACTTGCAATTCGACTTGAGCCGCAACATTGACGCGGCCGCGCGCGACGTCCAGGCCGCCATCAATGCCGCCCGCAGCCAATTACCCGCGGCGCTCCCGCAGAATCCCTACTGGCGTAAGACCAACCCAGCCGATTCCCCCATCCTCTTTCTCGCGCTGACTTCCGAGACCATGCGCCAGGGCGAAATGTACGATGTCGCCATCCGAATCCTCCAGCAAAAAATCGCTCAGGTGAATGGCGTCGCCCAAGTGTTTGTGCAAGGCAGCTCGCTCCCCGGCGTCCGCATTGACGTGAACCCAACGCTGCTGAACAAGTTCGGTCTCAGCCTGGAAGACGTGCGCACCTATCTCGCTGCCGCCAATGCCAACCGCCCGAAAGGCGATATCGCCCTCGGCCGCCGCACCTGGTCAATCCATACCAACGATCAGCTCATGAAGGCTAAAGATTACGCGCCGCTGGTGATCGCGTACCGAAACGGCGCCGCGGTGAATCTATCCGATGTCGCCAGCGTTACCGACTCGATCGAGGACATTCGTACGGCGGGATGGGCCAACGGCAAACCGGCCATCGTCATGCTCATCTTCAAGCAGCCCGGCGCGAACGTGGTGGAAACCGTCGACCGGGTCTACAAGGTGCTGCCGCGCCTTCAGGCCGCCGTTCCTCCGTCGCTGCATCTGGCGGTACTGCTGGATGGAAGCGGTCAAATCCGCGCCACCGTGCACGATGTCGAAGTGACGCTGCTAATTTCGATCGCTCTGGTCATCATGGTGGTTTTTGTCTTTCTTCGCAGTGCGCGGACCACCTGCATTCCCAGCGTGGCCGTACCGCTATCCCTGGCCGGCACCTTCGGAGTGCTGTACCTGTTCCACTACAGCTTGGACAATCTCTCGCTCATGGCGCTGACCATCGCCACGGGTTTCGTCGTTGACGACGCTATCGTGGTGATCGAAAATATCACGCGCTACATCGAACACGGAATGACGCCCATGCGGGCGGCTCTCGAAGGCGCCAAGGAAATCGGCCCGACGGTGCTTTCCATCAGCATTTCACTCAACGCAGTGTTCATTCCGATTTTTCTGATGACCGGCTACGTCGGCCGTCTCTTTCGCGAATTCGCTTTCACGCTCTCCATCGCCATTATCCTGTCGCTCTTCGTTTCGTTGACTCTCACGCCGATGATGTGTTCTCGTCTTCTTCGCCGAGAGCGGAAAACAGGTCACAACATCTTGTATCGTGCTAGCGAGCGCGGTTTCGAGTTCATCGCGCGTGTCTATAACGCGAGCCTGCGTTGGGTCCTGCGCCATCAACCTCTGACGCTCGCAGTCACGCTCGGCACCATCGCGCTCACGATGTACTTGTACGTTGCGATTCCCAAGGGATTTTTCCCCCAACAGGATACCGGGCGCATGACCGGCCAGATCCAAGCCGACATGGCCACCTCATTTGGCTCCATGCGCGGAAAAGTTGAGCAAGCTGCGGACATTATTCAATCCGACCACGACATAGAAAACGTAATGACATTCCTGGGAGGGGGCGGCGGAGGAGGCGCCGCCGGAATTAACAACGCGCGCATGTTCATTACCTTGAAAGACATTTCGGAGCGGAAGGACAAGGCCAACGCCGATCAAATCATCGCTCGCCTGCGTCCCCGTCTTGCCCGTGTCGCCGGCGCGAGCGTCTTCTTGCAATCCATCCAGACCCTGCGCATCGGAACGCGCATCGTCGGCGCGCAGTATCAGTACACGCTGCAAAGCGACAACGTGAGCGATCTGAACCTCTGGGCACCGCAGGTGTTCCAGGTTCTGCGCACCCTGCCGCAGCTTGCCGACGTCAACATCGATCAGCAAAACAAGGGTCTCGAGTCGAATCTGGTGATCGATCGCAACACCGCCGCGCGCTTCGGAATTTCGCCGCAATTAATCGATGACACTCTGTACGACGCTTTCGGCCAACGCCAGGTATCCACGCTGTACACGCAGCTCGCCCAATACCATGTCGTGATGGAAGCCGATCCTGTGTTCTGGCAAAATCCGGAAGGTCTCCGCTACACGTATGTCAGGGCTGCGAACGGGTCTCAGGTTCCGCTCAGCGCCTTCACTCACTATGAGTCCGACACCGCGCCGCTGGCCGTGAATCACCAGGGGCAATTTCCCTCCGCCACGATTTCCTTCAATCTGCCCGTGGGCACAGCTCTCAGCGACGCCGTTCCTCTGATTGAGCAAGCCGAACGGAGGATCGGCCTTCCATCCACCATCCGCGGGAGTTTCAACGGCACCGCGCAGGCCTACCAGGATTCTCTCAGCGACGAACCGATTTTGATCGCCGCCGCCCTTATATGCGTGTATCTTGTGCTGGGCATGCTCTACGAGAGCCTGATCCACCCCATCACGATTCTGTCGACGCTGCCTTCAGCCGGCGTGGGCGCATTGCTGGCGCTACTCGCCACGCGAAACGAGTTGAACGTCATCTCGCTGATCGGAATCATTCTGCTGATCGGAATTGTCAAGAAGAACGCCATCATCATGATCGATTTCGCACTGAAGGCTGAGCGCGAAGGCTTGCCGGCCGCAGAGGCCATTTATCAAGCTTGCGTACTGCGGTTCCGCCCCATCACCATGACGACCATGGCCGCGATGCTCGGCGGACTGCCCATGGCGCTCGGGACCGGGAACGGGTCGGAAATCCGCCGTCCGCTCGGTATCGCCATTGTTGGCGGATTGCTCTTCAGCCAGATGCTTACGCTGTACACAACGCCGGTAATGTACCTTTATTTGGACCGGCTCAGCACCTGGTGGGCGGGCCTGCGCCGTAAGCCAGCGCGCATCGCGACGGCATAACACCACCTCCCGTTGTTGCTTTTTATACTCTCGTTACAAAATTCCCCGAAATGTTTGATACGATTACACCGTCCTAGGGTGATAAAATGGACGCTCGGACTGCCACGTCGATGATTGGCGCAATTCTTCGGCACTACCGGATTGAAGCCAAATTGGGCGCCGGTGGGATGGGAGTTGTGTATCGCGCTCTCGATACCCATCTGGACCGCCCGGTCGCTATTAAAGTTCTGCCTTCATCCGCCGTTGGTGACGCCGATCGCCGCGCCCGCTTCGAACAGGAAGCCAAATCCGCTTCCGCGCTGAGCCACCCCAACATCATCACAATTTACGACGTGGACAATACCGAGGTCGACGGACAGCGCGTCGAGTTCATCGCCATGCAGTTCGTGGCGGGCCGAACCATCGAGCAGTTGATCGGGCGCAAAGGGCTGCGTCTTGTCGATGCGCTCCGCTACGCTGTTCAGGTTGCCGACGGTCTGTCGGCCGCGCACCAGGTCGGCATCGTTCATCGCGATTTAAAGCCCGGTAACGTGATTGTTGACGAACAAGGAAACGTCAAGATTCTCGACTTCGGGCTGGCGAAGCTCACGCAGATGGAAGAACCCGACGCCTTCGCCGCCACCGAGAGCGTGCACATAAAAGCGGAAACGGAGGCCGGCACGATCATGGGTACGGTCGCGTACATGTCGCCGGAGCAGGCCGACGGGCATAAGGTGGATGCGCGCTCCGATATTTTCTCGTTCGGCGCGATGCTGTACGAAATGGTGACCGGACGCCGCGCATTTCCGGGCGGCTCCAAGCTATCGACGCTGGCTTCCGTTCTGCATCGCGATCCGGCTCCGCTGCGGCCCGGCGAGGACAATGTCCCGCGCGAGCTGGAACGCATCATCCTGCGCTGTCTGCGAAAAGATCCCCAGCGTCGCTGGCAGAACATGGCCGATGTGAAGGTTGCGCTGGAAGATGTGCTCGAGGATCTCGAGACGCCGAAGCCGGAAGCGGCCGCGGCTCCCGCGAAAGCCAAGTTCGGTTTGCGCATGGCGGTCTGGATCGGCCTCATCCTGCTGGCGATCGCGGCCGGGGCATTTCTCGGCTGGCGCGCCTTGCGTTCGCCGCAACCAACCTTCGAACGTCTCACTTACCGCCGCGGCGATGTCGCGGCTGCGCGCTTCTCTCCCGACGGTCAGACCATCCTCTTCAGCGGCCAATGGGGCGCCGAGCCGATGACCATCTTCTCAATGCGGGCGGGCAGCCGCGAATCGCGCTCGCTCGATCTTCCCGAAGGTCGCATTCTTTCCATCAGCTCCACCGGCGAGATGGCGATTCTGATCGGCGAATCCCTGGCCAGCGCCGGGACATTGGCGCGCGTGCCACTTTCCGGCGGAGCGCCGCGCGAAGTTCTCGAAAACGTCAATGACGCGGATTGGTCGCCCGACGGCTCGAAGCTCGCTGTCTCGCACACCATCGGCCGCAAAACGCGCATCGAATATCCGATCGGAACCGTGCTCTACGAAAAAGAAGGCCGCCCGCCCTACGACCTGCGCGTATCGCCCAAAGGCGATCTGCTTGTGTTTTTCGAATACGACGACGCCGTGGGAGATTTCGCGGTGACGGTGCTCGATCTGCACGGTAAGAAACGTGTGCTTTCGCGCGGCTGGCGAGCATCGCAGCATCTGGCATGGTCGCCGAAGGGTGATGAGGTGTGGTTCGGCGCGGCCGGCAAAGACGGTGTGAACCCCGGTCTTCAGGCCGTCACGCTCGATAACAAGGAACGCACGCTGGTGGAAACACCCGCGATGATGGCGATGCACGATGTCGCGCGCGACGGGCGCGTGCTGGCCACAACGGAAGACACGCGCATCGGTATCTCCGCACTCGTGCCCGGCGCCAAACAGGAGTCGGATCTTTCGTGGTTCGACGCTTCGCACGCCTATGACATTTCCGCCGATGGCCGATCGATTCTGTTTGTCGAATCGTCCTACGTGCATCAGCGAAACGCGGCAATCTATTTGCGAAAGACCGACGGTTCCGCTGCTGTTCGACTAGGCGACGGCAACATACCCGCGCTCTCGCCGGACGGAAAGTGGGTGAGCTGCGTGGTTAGCGATGGTGCTCAAACGCGTCTCACTTTGTTGCCTACCGGAGCCGGTGAAGCGCGGTCGATCTCCACCGATGGGATTCACTATGGACGCGCCGAATGGTTTCCCGACGGCCTGCACATTCTCTTCAACGGAAACGAAACCGGCCACCTGGTTCGAACTTTCGTCCAGGATGTGCGCGGCGGCAAACCAACTCCCATCACGGCCGAAGGGACGGTCGCGCGCGCGGTTTCACCCGATGAGAAATATGCCACGATCGCCGCGGGCGGCAAGCTCAGCCTGATTCCACTGACGGGAGGCGGGCCCAAGACGATAGCAAGCATCGATTCTGATCAGGCTGTCATCCGCTGGAGCGGCGACGGCAGATATCTTTACTTGCGCCAACTCGACAAACCGTATTCCATGAAGATCACTCGTTTGGATGCCGCTACCGGCCGCCAGGAGCCATGGAAGACCCTTCAGCCGCCGGATCCGGTGGGAGTCCGCATGATGGACATCGCCATGACGCCCGACGGCTCGGCTTACGCGTACTCTTTTCAACGCGACATCGTCACGTTGTTCCTGGTAGGCAATCTGAAATAGCTCAGCGGTGCGAGATCACCAGTAGCGACCGGGCCCTTTTGACGACACAATCGAGCGCGTGTTGAAGATTCACCGGATCGAGCGCCGCGAAGCTTTCGTCCAGGATTACGAGATCGGCGTCTTGCAGCAAAGCGCGCGCGATGTATAAGCGGCTGCGCTCACCGTGCGAAAGCTGCCAGCCCGTTTCGCCGACCATCTGGAGGAATCCCGCGGGCATCCGATCGATCAAGTTGCCTAAGCCCAGCTCGCGGCAGATCGCCTCAGCCTCGGGCAGGTCGCTTCGGCTCGGAAGCCGGTGGCGCCCCATCATCAAATTGAAGGCAAACGTTTCCGCTAGAACATGATTTTCGTGAAACTGCGGAGCGACGGCGACATGTCGGCGCCAGGCAACGTCGCCCAGCCTCCGGCGATCGAGTCCGCCTACGAGGATTTCTCCAGTGTCCTGCTGGCGCAGCCCGGCGATCAAAGAGATCAAGGTGGATTTACCGCCGCCCGAAGCGCCCTCGAGAACCAGCCGTTCCCCGGACGCCACCTGGAGCGAGCATCCGCGCAGGACTTCGGGGGTCTTGGCGCTGTATCGAAAGCTGATGTTGCGAGCCTGCAGCGCTCCTCCAGCGTTGAAGCCCGCTGCTTCGAGCGAGCCTATCGACTCGGCGCCAGCCGCCGCTTGAAACAAAACCGAGGCGCGCTGCCACGCCACCCGTGCGCCAGCGAGCTGCCAGGCTCCCGATGTCCAGCGTCTCAGCGCTCGATAAGCGAGGAGCATGCCGCCCACCGCAATGCCAATACTGGTCGTCGAATCGCCGCGCACGAATGCGGGAGCCAGGCTGATTAGGCCAAGCACCAGCCATCCGCGTGGAACAATTGCCAGCAAAGCGCTGGTGGAATTGTCCATCAATTTGGAGGTCTTCAGGTATTTCTCCAACTCCTGGTCCTCGCCTTCGTGCCAGAGATCGGGCGAAAGCTGAGCAAGACGAGTGCGATGCCCCACCATGTTCTCCACTAAGTCGTGAGTCATGTCGAGCCGCACGTCGGTCCATTGACGATTGCGCCGCATATAGCGCAAGCCGATGAGATCGGCGATGGCAAGCCACATGATCAACACTGCCGTCTGTAGCCAGCCTCCTGCGCCGGCGCCCAGCACGAAACAGGAAATTACAAGCTCGATGATCGCCATCAATGCGAGGAACCCGCCGCTGAGTGCGAGCGATTCCACGGCTTCCGATTCGAGTACCCTGCCGAGCAGTTGTCCCGCGCCCTGATGACGGATGCTGTCGGGCTCGAGTTTCAGCGCGCCCACGAACAGCCGCTCCTTCAAGCGCGCGCCTCCGCCGATCGCGACCAGACCCTGCAGCCAGGTGATCAGCACCCGAATGGGAACCAGCGTGAGAAGCAGCAACCCCCACAGGAACATCCAGCCTCGATCCGAATTGCGGTTCAAGACGTTCGAGCCGACCACCCACCAAGCCAGGATCCAGATTGTGTATTGGACGGTGTGCGCGGCCGCGAGTGCGACCAGCCGGCGCTGGACCCCGATGTGGCGAAGCTGTTGCCAGAAGTTCGCTGAGGGAGCGAGCCGCACGAGCCAGATGTTGCCGATCCGTACTGAGCTCAGGCGTTCGCGAAGCAGAGCGTCGCGCGCACGGGCTTGCGATTCGGCTGCGATTGCCGCGCGATCAAGGATTTGTTGGATTTCCGACCCGGCGGTCGCTTCGCGCGGTCCACACAGCAAGCTGCGGATCGCAACTGCGGAGATGCCGCGCTTTTTGAGGTCCGGGCAAAGAACTTGTGGGTGTTTGCCGGCGATAAGCGCCAGGAATGCGATACCGTCGGCAGTGGCGACCTGAATTAGTGCAGGAGCCATCGCGGGAAGGTGCTGTTCGAACGCTGAGTACGTGGTTTCGGAGGGTTCTGCTTCGACGTTTAAGGTGCGTGCCGCGGTGGCGAGCCAGTCGTTTAAGGATTCGGGGTTGCCGACAATCTCGGCGCTGGGCGCCGCCATGAGTGGCGTCGAAACATGCACGAGCGCGCGCGCCACGAGGGCTGGTAGACATTCGTTCAGGCGGGCGGCTGGCCACAACAAGTCGTTCATTTTTCGATCAGGACCCCGTCCTCCAGGCGCAAGCGCCGCCAACCCGCCGACGACCACAGCCCCTCGCGTACCTGATACTCCGCGCCGAGCATGTTTGCGAATCGCGACTCGGGATTCTGTGCGAGCTTGAGTGGTTCGCCATCCTCGATGATTCGGCCATCCTCGATCACCAGCACTCGATCGAAGCCCATGGCTTCGGAGATGTCGTGAGAGACCGCCAGCAGCGTCGCGCCGCGCCAAAGTTCTCTCGCGCACTTCAGCAATTCGCGCCGCTGCTCCAGATCCAAGCCGCGAAATGGCTCGTCGAGAATCGCCAGCCGAATCCCCGGGCGTAGCAGTGCGCGCCCAAAGCGTACTCGTTGTCCTTCGCCGCCGGAAACCAGTCCGCCGCCTTCTCCGAGCGGTGTCGCCGGGTCGGGCAGTCGCTCCAGCACTCGCTGCAACCCTGCCGCTTCGATCACCCGATCCACGGGCAACCGAAGGCCCTCAGTCGATCCATATTCCAAATTATCCCGGAGCGGCCGGTTCCAAATCTGAACGGTGGGGTCCACCCAGGCAACCTGCGCGCGCAGGCGCCCGGTGACCTCCTCGTCGAGCGCCTCACCGTCTACGGTCACGCTCCCCGACGATGGCCGGTACCAGCCCAGTAAAATGCCGACCAGGCTCGACTTCCCCGCGCCCGACTGGCCGACAATCGCGACGTGTTCGCCGGCCGTAATCAAGAGATTGACCTGGTGCAGTACGGTGTGGCCTGCGACCGTGACGCCGACATCTTGAAATTTCAACGCGACGGGGGTTGCGCGCGGTTCGAACGGCGCCCTTCGAGGCGGAGCAGTTTGCTCGATGGCCCCGAGCGGCTCCAGCAGCCGTAGCGTTACGTTGCGGTACGCCGGATATTGCCATGCGATTAGCGCGACTTCTTGCCCCAGCGCCGGAAGATTCAGTGCCCAGTACACCAGCAGCAGCACCGCGCCCACTTCTCCGGTGCGCGTCAAGTGCGACGCGAGCAGCCAAATCGCAAGACCGAACCCTGTCAAGAATTGGAAGCTCTCGAGCGAAATCACGGCGCGTTGCAACGCCAGTCCTGCTCGCGCCCATTCGCTCAGCAGGCTTTCATGCTCGCGACGAAGTGCCGGCTGCGCGCCGTGTGTACGGATCGCAACCAGACCGAGCAGCGCGTCCAGATAGAAGTGTGTGAGAGCTCCAGTGTGCGTGCGGAAGCGCAGATCCCGTTCCATGAGCCAGGGTTGGGAGAAGAGCGGGATGCCGACGGCGCAGAATGCGGCCCCAATCGCGATCGCCGCGCCGGCAGGATCGAGCCAGGCGATGGCGGCAGTGGTGAAAGCGATCTCGAAGCAATATCGCAACAATTGGCCGCCCAGTTCCGGCAGACGCCGGATGCGGTGAATGCTGTGGCTGCGCTCGGCCATGTCGGACTTCAATCGGCTTTGGAAATAACGATCGCCCAGGCGCGGAATCTTTCGCAAGAATGCGAGCCGCAACCGCGTCTCCAGCCGCCGTCCGTAGCGCAGCAGATTGCGCGTAAGCGGGATTTCGAGAACTAGCAGCGCGAGCGAGAACGTGATAACTGCGGTGATTGCCCCCGCGCGTTGCGCTGAGAACGGAAGAGAACGGCCGATGTCCAAGAGGCCCCGAAATAGGAGCGCTTCGAAAATCACCGCTGCGCTGGCGGCCGTCATGGCGATCAGTATTACCGCTGGAGCGAAGAGACCATCCTCTACCAGCATGGTCAACAACTCCCGTCCGGGCCGCGTAGGCGGTTGTGCGAGCGCGGCGAGCAGCTCTGGCGAAGAAGGCGCGGCGCTTTTCTCGGCTTCGCGTTTGCAGCCCAATACTCTTACACACACGGCGCCCCGCAGCAAAACCTGTCCTTCAGCCGGCGTCGGGCGTACGGACCAATAATGATCGGGAATGGAGGAGGGGTCGTGAAGGAAAATCTTGAGCACCCGTTCGGCCTGCGGCCCGCGCTCGATAGCTCGCGATCGCACCATTGACTCCAGCATCCGCACACCCGCATCGAGCGCCGCGATGGTCTTCCAACTCGAGTCCGCATGCGCGGCGCCGAACAGCGGCTGCGACTGCTCGGCGATCCCGATCTCGTGCATGCGGCGCATGAGCGGCATCGTGAAATCGGGCGATCCCGCATAGTCGCGCCAGTCGGCCGCCGGGACCTCCATGGTGTGGACGTAGAGGATCGACAAGAAACTCGATCGATGCATCCAGCGGCGGCCGATGGCCGGATCCATTACTTGCACGAATGAGCCGTGGCGCCGCCAGATGACAACGAAATGCATAAGCCCGTTCGGTTGCAGGACCACTGCGATCGCGGGCAGCGCGCGTGCTTCATCCAGCAAGACGTGATCGGCCGGCAACATGATCTGCTCGGCTTCGAGCCCGAGCTCGTTCGCCACCACTTCGAGCGCATCGATCGAGCTGCCGTCCACGTCCGTTTGGCAAGCTTCGCGCAGGCGGCCGTAGTGAGCTTGAATTCCGAATCCGCCCAAGAGGCTTTTGAGCGCTGCCGGCCCGCAGTCCATATTGGACGTCTGCACTACCTCGGGGACGAGCCAGCGCAGGCGTGTCTTCCGCGGTTCCGCTTTCATGGACGCGCGGCTGCACCTGAAGCGCGTAGGATTAAGGTCCCGGGCGAGACGCGTTCTACCTCGATGGCCACTTCGGCGTGCGCCGCTCGAGGCACGCGATTCTCGGTGGCCGGCAAAAGGATGGCGTGAACCTGGCCGGTGGCTGCGTCTGCGCCGATCGCGATCACTTTGGCGGGAATGCTTTCGCCTTCCACATGCAGAGTCGCAGGTTGACCGGGGCGCACACGTTCGAGCGCCCGCGGCGGGAACGCAGCGATAAAGCGGTTCGGCTGGATCACGACGTCGCGCGAAATCTCGTATTGCGGAACTCCGGCAGCGACCATCCACCAGGTCCAGGCGGCCAGCAGCAGGATGCCGGCGATCAACGCCAGGTTCGACATGCGAAAACTATCGGCGTCCAGGGCTCGGAGAGTTTTCGAAAAAGCGATGGGTCCGTTCATGCGCTGGCCGAGGGCGCGGACCGAATGGCTGCCATGCTTTTTAGAGTGTAGCGCGGTGCGCTGGACTTGGGCCCAATGTGGGGCGTGCCAATTTTGCCACGCAGATCGCTTGCCCGACGTGCCGCTGCGTATGCTCGGCAATGTGCGTCAGCAAGCCGATGACAGTAGTGGGCAGCCGCTTGCGGCCGACATATCGTGGTTCTGCAAGCATGGACGGATCGAGCGCTCGCACCACGTGCTCGGCGCGTTGAAACGCTGAGTCCAATTCCTGCAGCAGCTCTTCTCGCGATGCGCCCGGATCTTGCTCGGTTCCTAACCCTGCAAATTGTTGACCGGAGAGTTGGCCGCCCCCGAGGTATGTAAAAAGCCGATCGGTGCTTCGCGCGATGTGCCGGATGTGAAAACCGGCCGAGCCGAGGCCCGACGGGGTGGACCAAAGCTGTTCGGCTGTGAGTCCTTCGGTCCAGGCCGCAAGATCCTCACGCGCTTGTTGGAAGGCGAAAAGGATGGGCGCGGTCAGAGTGCTCACACCCTGCAGTGGTCCCCGCAGCCAGGGTTCGATTTCCACAGCTTCAAGCCTGAGCCGAGCGCGCGGCGATCGCTTCGATCTGGCGGATATGGTTCACATCGTGACCCGCCATGGTTTCCACGATGGTCTGGAACGTCATTGTTCCGCGTTCGGGATGCGTCACCGGTTTCAACTGGGCCTGCGGTGCGACCGAGCGAATCAGCGCGAGATTCCAGTTGCGCACCGCGGAAAAAACTGCTTGAGCAGCCGCGACATCGTAAGTCCGATAAGGTCCGGCCCATTTGTCCTGGTCGAAAGGTTGAATGACGTGATTATCCTCCGCCAACGTCTGCCGTAAGCGGAATGCGAAGACGGTCTCACAATCGGCCAAGTGGCACAGAATTTCTCGAGCGCACCACTTCCCGGGGGCAGGCGGCTGGTCCGCGCGTTCAGGGCCGATGGTGGCGAAAAGCGACTGGATTTGCGACGGACTCGATGCGATTACCTGCATCGCATCCTGCTGGCCGAGGAAGGAAGCGTAGGGGTTCATCCACACAAATTAGCATGCAAAGCACAGTCAAATTGTGCTGGTTCTTGCCGCTGCGTGCTGTGCCCGGCTCGGGCAGGCCGGGTCACTACGACCCGCGAGCTTCCTCAATCTGGAACGCCCGCTTTCCTCCCGCGCTCACTACGTGCCCCCGGAATTTCTGCTTTCCATTGATGGTGAGATCGATGGCGCGAGAGACCGGGTAATCGAAGGTGAGGACGTCGTCCTTTTTGAGATCCATCAAGTCACTCACCGCCAGAGTGGGCCCGGCGAGCCGCCCGTCCAGGTGAATGGATGCCGGGCGAATGAGCCGTAGAATGCGGGATTGCTCGTCCTCCGTGGATTCGCTCTTCCGCACCGACCACTGCTGGTCGAACTTGTTCCGCAGCATCTTGATGACGATGGAGGGTACTCCGATGTTCATCATCCCGGTATTCTCACCGATCCGAACTTCAATACTTACTGCGACCACGGCCTCGTTCGGCGCGAGAATCCGAAGCAGCTGCGGCTCTGTTTCCCGAGCCAGGATGGCGAATTCCATCGGCGTTACCGCGTGCCATGCGGTCTTCAAATCCTGAAGAATGATGCGGAAGATGCCGTCCATCACGCTCTGTTCGATCTCGGTAATCTCACGTGTCACTCTGAGCGGCGTTTTTGCGTTTCCGCCCAGCAGCATCTCGATAATGGGGAACACCAGGGCCGGATTCAGCTCTAGAACGGCGCTGCCCTCGAACGGCTTCATCCCAAGCGAAACCAGGCAGGTGGGCGACGGCAAGCACTGCGAGAATTCGATGAAGGAAAGCTGTTCCACCGAAACCAGGTTGACGGCGACGTAGGCGCGCAAGTATGCCGAGAGGCTGGACGCCAGGCTGCGCGAGAAATTCTCGTGCAGCAGGTGAATGGCGCGGAGCTGATCTTTGGCGATGCGGTCCGGCCGTCGGAAATCATACGGCAACGCACGTTTGGCAGGGTCGTCGTCGTCGGCATCCCGGAGGTTCCGAAAAACCTTGTCAATTTCGTCTTGCGATAGAACGCGTTCCATCTGCTAATCAATCGGGCGCGCAGAGCGCTTGCTTTACCTTTTCGCGGTGTGAGTTTCTTCGACACGCTGCTAGAATCGAAATCGTGAGAAGTTTCGCCGTGCAGAATTTCGGGTGCCGGGCATCGCAGGCGGATGGCGCTGCCATCGAGGCCCAGTTGTCGGCGAGCGGCATGTGCGCGGCGCGTGCCGGCGAAGCGGATCTCGTGGTCCTGAACACGTGCACTGTCACTGCTTTAGCCGATGACGATGCGCGCAAGGCGGTCAATCGAGCGCATCGGGAGAACCCGTCGGCGCGAATCCTGGTCACTGGCTGCTATGCGCAACGCGCGCCGGACGCCATCGCTTTACTCCCCGGGGTCTACTGGGTGGTAGGGAATTCGCACAAGACGAAAATCAGCGAGATTGTTTGCGACTCCTCCATGGACTATCACGGCGGGATTCCCGCTGCTGCGGCCGTTCACGTCGGTGACATTTTCACGCAGCATGAGTTCTTGTCATCGCCGGTTGAGGACGCCGCGGGCGATCGAACGCGGCCCAATCTGAAGATCCAGGACGGTTGCAACAATCGATGCTCGTTTTGTATTATCCCGTTTGTGCGCGGACGGAGCCGCAGCGCGCCCGCGGATCAAGTGGTCGGGCAAGTCCGACAGCTCGCGTCGCGATATCGCGAAGTTGTGCTCAGCGGGATCAATCTCGGGCGTTGGGGCAGGGAATCGGGTGGCGCGGTGCGATTGGCGGATTTGATCCGCCGATTGCTGGATGAAACCGAAGTCGCGCGGCTGCGGTTGAGTTCGGTCGAGCCGATGGACTGGTCCGACGAACTGATGCAACTGGTGACTGACTCGCCGCGCATTGCCGATCACGTGCACGCACCCTTGCAATCAGGATCGGATCGAGTGCTGCGGCGGATGCACCGCAAGTATCGTCCCAGGCACTACGAAGATCGGATTCGGAAGGCGCGGGCGTCGATGCCGGACGCGGCGATCGGTGCGGACGTGATGGTGGGATTTCCCGGCGAGTCGGACGCTGAGTTTGAAGAAAGTCGCGCATTCATCGAGAGCCTGCCGTTCACCTATTTACATGTGTTCACGTATTCGGAGCGTCCGGGAACGCCCGCGGCCAAGAGCGCGGATCAGGTCCCGCTGCCAGTGCGCAAGGAACGTAACCGCGTGTTACGGGAGATGGGGGATCGCAAGAATCTGGAGTTTAGACGAATCATGATCGGCCGGACCTTGTCCGCCGTGACGCTCACCGAGGGCGCGTTGAGCGGAAATTTTCTGAAGATCGAATTGGCGTCGCCGCGCGCCGCGAATCAAATGGTGGATGTGAAAATCGGCGCGCTCAGTGCAAATGGTCTGAAAGAAGCAGGCGCTCTCACTGTCTTGGGGTAATCGCTCGGAGCAAGGTGCTCACCCTTGGGCCCGGCAGAATGATTCCCGCCAGATTGAGCGGATCGGAATTTGCGACTTGCGGATGATCGGTTGCGTCCGGATCGCTTCGGCGGATGGCGCGCAGAAGATCCAGCGCTTCCGGCCGCGCGTATTGCTCGCCGCTGAATCCGGAGACGAATCGCCCGCCTCGAATTTCGCCTTGCGCTTCCTTGCGGCGCAGCACCGGGAGCAAATCGCGCCACGGCGGAGCGAGCGATTCGCGCGCTAGCAGATCACGGAAGATCACGCCCCAGCGTTGCAGGAGTTGGTCGGCGAAAAAGACGGCTCGGGCTTCTGGCGTTCGGACACCATTGGTATGCCGGACCAGCGCCCATCGGCCCGCTGCGTGTCTGGGACGTGCCAGTTTGCCGCGCCCCTCGCCACGGCGGCGCTTGGGATCGACTAATGCTCGCAGGTTCTCGAAGCCGTCGGCGGTGACCACCCCCGCGGCGACCAGTTCCCACAAACCGTCTTCTACTTCGCTCGCCAACCGGCCGGTGGACCGCGTCAGATCGGCGAAGAACGACGCCCCACGCTGTTCGAGCTGTGTGAGTACATCGCGCGCGGCGTGAGAAAAGACCGGTGCATGCGCGGCGGGCTCGGACGGAGTCAGCCAATCGGCGCTTTCTCGAAGGAAAATCGCGATCGGAGCTGTCCGGGTGGGCCGGACCCGCCGGGGTTCGGGATCTTCAAAAGCCGGATGCGGCGACAGCCGCGCCCACATCACTTCTCCCGCGAGACAAAGTTGATCCAGAAATTCCGGTTCGTAGTGCGCGACGCGCTGAGCGAGCACATCCGGCTCCCAGGCCGCGGCCGCGATTTCGTAGCCCTGAAGCTGTTTGACGATCTGCAGCGTGCCGTCGGCGCCGTGGAGTCGGGTTCCGGGCACGACATGCTGCCATTGATGCAGGAACCGCTCGAATTGTGCGGCGGTGACCGGTTCGATCTCGCGGCGTAGCTGCCCTAAAGTCAATCGATGAATGCGCGCAAGGATGCGGCGATTGCACCATTCGGTCTCACCCTGCGCGAGATCGGGATGAAACCGTCCGCGCATCACTTGACCTTCCGATTCGAGCTGATAGAGGGTGGATTCGATCGCATCAGCCGGATTGGCCAAAGTTTGGGCGAGCGATGTCACCGTCACCGGGCCGAGCGATTCCATCCAGCCGCGTACCGCTGGCAGCGGCTCGTCGCGCAAAGCGAGTTTTTCGGTCGCAACCCAGAAGGTTTTTCCTCCCCGATCATAAGACTGCGCTCGGCCGGTGGCGCGAAGCTCGTCGAAGAACGTGCGCCATTCTTCCATCGGCGGCAGCGTGATCAAAGTGAGCAGCGCGTCGTGCAATTCGTCGGCGTTGCGAACGTCCGGCCATGCCTCCGATGCGATTTGCGCGATGGCCGCCGGATCGAGAATCCCCGCGCCTCCCGACACGTCGCTTCGGAGAGTCCGGCGCAACTGGACCGCGCGAGCGCGGCGCTCTTCGAGCGGGGCGTCGTCAAGATAGGCGTAGGGATTGGCGTTCAGGATCTCATGCGAGAACTGCGATGGCTCGGCGGTGTCGATCGCGATTTTACGGATCGCGCCGGACTCGAATCCTTCCAGAATGCGCTTGAGCCCGTCGATGTCCATGGCCTCGTGCAGGCAATTGTCGATGGTCTCGTTCACCAGCGGATGATCGGGGATGCGCGGTTCGCCGGTGAGATTTTCAGCGCAGGCGACTTGGTCGGGGAACACGGACGCGAGCAGATCGTCGGAGCGCATGCGCTGGATAGGAGGCGGAACTTTGCGGCCGCCCTGGAACCGGAGGATCGCTAAGGCTCGTGACGCGTTCCAGCGCCAGCGCGCGGCGAACATCGGCGCATCCAACATGGCCTGCGTCAAAACATGTTCCACCGTTTGCGGCTTTAGAAACTCGAACACCAACTCGAGCGGAAACGCGTGCTGCTCGGTTAGTGAAATGTTAATGCCGTTGTCGGTGGCCGCGGCTTGCAGTTCGAAGTTGAACGACCGGCAGAAGCGTTTACGCAGCGCCAGACCCCAGGCGCGGTTGATTCGCGAGCCGAACGGTGCATGGATCACCAGTTGCATGCCGCCGCCTTCGTCAAAGAACCGTTCGGCCACGACGCTGTGCTGCGTAGGAAGGGAATTGAGCCCGGCCACGCCCGCTTGTACATAGGCCACGGCTTGCTTCGCGCCGCCTTCGTCGAGTCCACATTCGGCCATCAGGAAGCTGACCGCCTGATTCGGATCGCGCGTGATTTCTTCCCGCACTTTCGAAACGGCTTCAGACAATTCCAGCGTTCGCCCGGGAGCCTCGCCATTCCAGAACGGCACCGACGGCGGAGCGCCGTGCGCGTCTTCCACTCGCACACGCCCTGGCTCAACGCGTTTGATGCGCCAGGAATTGGTGCCCAGCAGAAAAATATCGCCGGCCATGCTCTCGACGGCCCAGTCTTCATCCACCGTCCCGACCGTCTTGCCGTCGGGCTCAAGGATCACGTTGTAGTTGGCGTTGTCAGGAATGGCCCCGCCGGAGGTGATGGCAGCCAGGCGCGCACCTCGCCGGCCGCGCACGCGTCCGTTAATTTGATCGCGATGCAGGTAAGCTCCACTGCGGCCGCGCTGCGTCGTGATGCCGTCGGACAGCATGGTCACAATGGAATCGAATGTGGCGCGATCCAGGTCGCGATATGGATATGCGCTGCGGACCAGCTGGTACAGCTCATCTTCGCCGCAATCGCGCGCGGCGGTTTCGGCGACAATCTGCTGGGCAAGAATATCGAGCGGCGCCACCGGGATCTCGAGACGATCCAACTCGCCTTGCCGGATGGCCCGGACCAATGCGGCGCATTCGATGAGCTCGTCGCGGGTAGTGGTGAAGAAGCGGCCTTGCGGCTTCGCGCCAATCCAGTGGCCGGAGCGTCCCACGCGTTGGAGACCGACCGCGATCGACCGCGGCGAGCCGATCTGGCACACCAGGTCCACCGAGCCGATATCGATGCCCAGTTCCAGCGACGCCGTGGCCACCACCGCCCGCAGTTCGCCGTTCTTGAGCCGCGCCTCTGCGTTGAGACGCAGCGTTCGCGACAGGCTCCCATGATGCGGCAGAACGGCGTCCTCCCCCAGGCGCTCGGCCAGCGCATGCGCGACGCGTTCCGACAGCCGGCGTGTATTCACGAACACCAGCGTGGTTCGGTGCGAGAGGATGAGCTGGGCCAGGCGATCGTAAATCTCGGCCCACATCTCGTTGCTTGCCACCGGTCCCAACTCATCCCGTGGCACCTCGACCGCCAGCCCCATCTCTCGCCGGTGTCCGACGTTAACGATGCGGGCGTCGGGTGCGAGGAACTGCGCGACGTCTTCAATAGGCTTCACGGTTGCCGACAGCCCGATTCGCTGTGGTTTGCCGTGCTCCGCGGCCAGAGCGTCCAGGCGAGCCAGCGACAGTGCCAGGTGCGCCCCCCGCTTGTCATCGGCCACGGCATGGATCTCGTCCACGATCACTGTTCGAACCGTCCGCAGCATTTCGCGTGAACGCTCCGCTGTGAGCAGGATGTAGAGCGACTCCGGCGTCGTTACCAGGATGTGCGGGCGGTGCTTCCGCATGTCCTCCCGTTCGGAGGCCGGTGTATCGCCGGTGCGGACTGCGGTGCGGATCGGCAGAAGCCGGATACCCTGCTTGGCGGCGAGCTCTGCGATCTCCGCCAGCGGTACTTCGAGATTCTTGTGAACGTCGTTGCTGAGTGCCTTCAACGGCGACACGTAGACCGCTTCCGTTGTCTCGGTGAGCGTGCCGGCACGCGCAGCGCGAACCAGACGATCGAGACAGATCAGGAACGCCGCCAGCGTCTTGCCCGATCCGGTGGGCGCCGAAATCAGGACATTCCGGCCGGCGCGAATCTCGGGCCAGCCCAGGAGCTGCGGTTCGGTAGCGCAGTCAAAGCGCATGGCGAACCATTCGGCGACAAGCGGGTCGAAACCGGACAAGCTGCCGGGAAAATCCCTGTCCGGGGAATTAAGGTTGGGAAACACCTACCTACATTAAACCGCAGGACGAATCAAGACCTAGCGAACGTAATCGACCGCGAGAATTCCGGAAGCGAACAAGTTCGCACGCCCGCGTTGCATGGAACGCTGGTCGGGATACGGTCCGATCAGAATGCGAGCCTCATGACCAGCCGCAATCGGGTCCAGTTGTGCGTGGTAGCCCATGCCCTGGAGCTGCTTGAGGTACCTCGCGTCGTCCGCGGTGCCGAGCGTGGCGATTTGGAGGTAATATTCCACCGCCAGTGGCAGAAGTTGCTGAACCTCCGGCGGCGGGGTTGCGGAGAGAGTTTGGGGAACGGCAGCGGCGACGGCAGGCGGTTGCACCGCTGGCAAGGATTGCGCCTTAGCTGGAGCGGGCTGCGCCTCCGCAGCCAGAATCCGAGAGCTGACATACCATCCTGCCAGGCCGAATCCCACAATCACCAACGTGGCGAAACTGACGAATATGCCCCGCGTTTTCCGCGCGGGCCGTGTTGCCAACGACAAGGCGTCGAGTTCGGGTGTTTGAGCTGCGCTGGACATAAGGCCTAAGTGCTAATACCGAATACGCTAGACACCTTAGTATCGGCGGCGCGCCCGCAAACATTTAGAGCCGGTTCTGTTTGGCTAGCGATTAGTACAAGATACGGGTGCGGATGGTGCCAGGAACGGCCTCGAGTAGCTTCTTGAGGTGCAGCGATGCCTCGGGCTCGCTATGTTCGATGTCCACCACGACATAGCCGATCTTGGCGTTGGTTTGCAGGTATTGGCCCGCAATATTGATCTGGTGCTCGGAGAAAACGGCGTTCAGCGCCGACAGCACGCCCGGCTGGTTGCGATGGATATGCAGCAGGCGGTGCTGACCGGAGTGTTCGGGCAGCGAGACCTCGGGAAAATTCACCGCGCTAAGTGTCGAGCCGTTGTTGCTGTACTTGATGAGCTTGTCCGCAACCTCGGTGCCGATGTTTTGCTGCGCTTCCTCCGTGCTTCCGCCCACGTGCGGCGTCAGCAGCACGTTGTCCATGCCTCGCAGGGGCGAGATAAACTCATCGCTGGCGGTTTTGGGCTCCACCGGGAAAACGTCCAGGCCCGCGCCGCCCAGGTGTTTGGATTTGAGGGCGTCCACCAGCGCGTCAATGTCGACCACCGTCCCGCGCGAGGCATTGATCAGGTGCGCACCCGGCTTCATGCGGGCCATCTGATCGCGGCCCATGAGCTTGTGCGTTTTGGGAGTCTCCGGAACGTGCAGCGTCACAACATCCGCGGCTTCCAGCATTTCATCGAGCGAATGGATGGCGCGCGCGTTACCGAGCGCCAGTTTACTTTCGATGTCGTAATAGATCACCTGCATGCCGAGCGATTCGGCCAGCAAGCCTACCTGCGTGCCAATGTGTCCGTAGCCGATGATTCCGAGCGTCTTGCCGCGGACTTCGTAGCTTCCCGCTGCGGTTTTCACCCACACGCCGCGATGCGCCATGACGTTGCGCTGTGGGATGCCGCGCAACAGAAAGATCACTTCCGCCAGCACCAGTTCGGCGACGCTGCGAGTGTTCGAGAAAGGCGCATTGAAAACCGGGATGCCGCGATCCTGCGCGGCGGCGAGATCCACCTGGTTGGTGCCGATGCAGAAGCAGCCCACGGCGATCAGCCTGGGCGCATGCTCGAACAGCTCGTGCGTCAGATGCGTGGCCGAGCGTATGCCCACGATGTAGGCGTCGTGCAGCGACTCGATCAATTGCGAAGGCGGAAGCGACTTGGGATGCTGCTCGATCTCAGTGTATCCGTCGCGCCGAAAAGCGTCGAGCGCGGTTGGGTGGATGCCTTCGAGCAGAAGTACCTTGATTTTTCCCTTGTCGAGCGAAGTGAGCGCGGGTTTTTCGTTGATCGCAGTCATCTCTTTCAATCATACGGGAGACGACTGACTGATCCGCGAAAGGAATTGTGTTAGTGGCTCAGCCGCAGAATCTGCGACGCGATCGCCTGGAACGCGCTGCCGAGAGACGCGGAATTTTGCGCGTAGACGAAAGTACCCTGTGGCTGGCTGCTATAGGTGATGCAGCCGGTCTCCTGGGCGCAGGGTTGGTAAGTGGCCGGATTGTTGTAGAGATCACCGTTGGGATCGTTTGCCATCCGTTGCAGCAGGATCGCGTCCGGTGGGTTGCCTTCATTGCCGCCCAGGCCAATCACGAACATCGTGACCGGCAGCGTGGCGTTTGCGCGAGCATTGTAGGCGGCGTTGTCGGTGGCATTCAGCGCCGCTCCGTGCGTGTTGGTCCAATCCGGTGATGTGCAGTTTCCTCGGCTGCACGACGGCCCGCTCAGAGCGATATGGTTCCCGGTCACGGTTACGGACTTGTACGCGTTGGTGGGCTTCACCAGGTTGCCGTAAACGTCTTGTTTCGGAAGCCAGTCAAAATCGGAATAGTCGGTGCTGGTTCCACCGGAAAAGTTGCAGCCGTTCGCGTTGGAGCTGGTGATGCTGTTGTTGTTGCTGCTATCGCCCGTCTGCCACGGATTAAACAGAACGATTTGATACGAACCTTGCGCCGGGTCCGAAGTGTAGAAGGCGCCGATCGCTCCTGAAGGTATGTTCGACATGAATCCGGTGCCGCCGTTGTTCATGTTGTATCCAGTACCGTTCCAGTCGCGCATCGACGCCGCGGTTTTCCATCCGCCGCCGGCTGCGGTTTTGCCATTCGCGTCCAGGCAGCCGCTGCTGGAATCGATGCTTGAGCCCGTCCCGTCCCAAAAGTTATACACGAGAGTGTTGGGCAAACCGTCGGTCTCGAGCACGATGACGTTTAACGCGCCCGGAAGCGCCATTTTGTAGAGTTCGTTGTAAGCCAGCGATATGGCTTGCGCGGTTCCGGTCCCGCCGTTGCACTGGATGTTATCAAGTACCCCGTTGGCCGAGCCCGAAGAGTTCGAATATCCCAGCACGGTCTGAAAGCTGGTGGTCGGGGCCGATTCTCTATAAGCCCCGTCGCTGAACGTCAACAGCCCGATTTGATCGCGTCCGGCCGCGAACGACCCGGTAAACAGCTTCGCCTTCTGGATCATCGTGTCGCAGGGCGTCCCGTCCCCTTCACCGCACGGCGGGCTCGCCGTCGCCCCGTTGATCGAGCACATCGATCCGGACCGGTCGAGCACCAGCATCGCAACCACATCCCTGCGAGACGCCGTCCCGTTGGCGGTAATCGTGGTGGAGTTGAGGTGGAACCATCGCATGAACCAGGTTGGTACGGTCGTGGTGGCGGTCACGGAAACCGTGCGTATGTTCGCGGGCGCCGTCACAACCACCGTGCCGCTATTCATGATGGTGTTGGTGGTAGCCCAATTGCCGGATGGGAAGTTCGCATAGAACCAATTCACCGCGTTTTGTTGGGCCGCCGAAGCCTGCGCCTGAACCGACTGCCCCAGGGTTAGGGCGCGAGCCGCGGCCAAAGAGGCGCCGTCCACCGCAGCCTGTAGCCGCGCCTTGGCGGCGTATAGGACACCCACGTCGATCACCAACCCGACCATGGGAACGATGAAAATGAGGGCAGTCGTGCCGAGCAATAACGATACACCGCGCCGCCCGCGATTGCGCCTGAAAAACGTCATGGAATCGCTCCTAGAAAAAATACCGGGCATACACGCCGCTTCCCGAGAGGCTGCTAATGGTCAAATCCGGCGATTGGAAGTAGCCTTCGGTGATATAAGCCACTTGGCCGTCCGCTAAGGGTTGTTGTCCGGTACCCGCACTCGCGGCCCAGACCGCTTGCATGGCGGACTGCGCGGCTGAAGGAAGCTGCGCGTGCGTATCGGTAACATTGTTCGCCACAACGCCGCTCGAATTGATGGTTGCTCCCGATGGTGTTCCCACACTTACCGTTCCCGAGTTCGCGAGCGTGCCATTTCCGAACTGAAGCTGCTGCACATACACGAAACTGTTCTGGTTGGTGCAATTGCTTGCGCCAACCAGTTGGCAGTTCTGTGAAGTGCTGTCGCCCACCCACATGATTTCGGTGACGGTAATCAAGCTGTTGCCGCTGTTGCCGGTGTTAGCCTGCTCGTGTCCGCCGGTGTCGCCTGAAAACGCCGAGATTTGAAGATTCAGTCCCTGCGCCAGCCGTTGAGCCTCCTGCTGCATACCGAGCGTCGAGAAATCCGCGCCATGGATGAACATATCGTCGATGTCGCGGACCACCTGGTTGGCCTGAATGCTGCGGATCAAGTTCATCCCCACCACGAACATGCCGAGGAACATCGGGACCAGGAGTATAGATATCAAGGCGAATTCGATGATCTCCTGCCCGGTTTGGCTTTGCCTGCGTCTATTGGTCGCCATGCGAATTTCTCCGGTTTAGCGCTGCACCGTAGTGACTCCCGCGGGAAAACCACCCAGGATGTCGGAAGAGTACACGTTGAGGGCGATGGGGGTAGTGCTGCGCAGGCTAAAACTTCCACTGAGCGGAGCCAGCCATGGCCAGGAAATGTTCTGCACCGATACCTCGACGACGTTGCCGGGTGCGTTGCCTCCGCTTGCGAACGGGATTGGAGTCTGAAGCGCGGCCGGTGCGTAGTAGTTCACGAAAATATGCTGGGGAGTGTCGGTTGTGGTTACAATCCCCATCGCGTACTGCTGCACGATCGATTTGACCGACGCGTCCTGCCCCAAGCCGGACTGAGTCTGGAACGTAATGGCGTAACGGACGCCCTCCCGGACGGCATTTTGCAAAGTTGACCAGCGGAACAAAAGCAAACCGAAATCCGCAAAGGCGAAAATCAGCGCGAACATCGGCAGAATGGTAAACGCCATCTCAACGATGGCTTGCCCCGACCGGCGGCGGCGCGCGCATTTCGGCGGGAACGGTACTGCGGTGACCGGCATCTGTCCTATTCCTAAGTGGCAGCCGACCGAAGGTCTGCTCACCTGACTTATCGGACAGGGGGGATTTTCTTTAGGACTAAATCAAGCCTGGAATCATCGCGATGCCTTCTGCAGCCCGCACAGGATTGATGCCACTCGGATTAGGATCCGCCGCTATTTCGCGATCCGGAGAATATCGGACGCGACTTGCGCGAACGCCTGGCTCAACTGCCCGGCCGTCGGAACGTAGTAAAACTGTCCGGCCGCGTAGGTTGACTGGTAAACCGCACTGAGCGGGTCGTTCGCCACGCGGCGGAGTAGTTCCTGGTTGACGCTGCCGTAGACTGTGGGGTTTAGGCCGATCGTGTATACGACATACGGAAGTCCCGCCGCGGCAGCCGCCACCCTGGCATTTTGAGCCGCATTATCTAGCGTATTGATACCGGCATTTTCCAGGTTCTGCAAGTAGTACCAGTTGCCAGTCGTGGTTACCGAGTAAGGGAACGGCGAGCTGGTACCACCGGCCCACGTAGTAGTCAACGCGTTTCCGAATGCGTCCGTGGACGGTAAATTCGTTATGTCATTCCTGAACGATGCCGTGTTGCCCGTCCCAATGCTGCTGGAACTGAAAGAGCAGCCGCTCGGCGTCGAAACTGCATTGAAATCTGATCCTGTTATCGTACCGATGCCGTTGTTCGTCCAGTTGAACACGCCTCCCCACGCATTGTAGTGAGCGGACGCGTCTCCGGCGATGACTCCCGAAACCGTCGTGCCGGCCGTATGAGGATTACAAGTACTTGAGGTCGAGACCGGCAACGGAGAATTCGAGGCGCTTATGGCTCCGCTGCCGTTGACGCCGAAGGTCATGGTGTTGGGTTCGCCATCGGTAAAGAACACAATCACATTCAGAGCATTCGCCTGGTTCAGCGCCAGCAGCTTGCTGAATCCCGTCGAGAAGCCGGCGGCTGCATTCGTAAATCCTTCGCAAACCAGGTTCGACAATTGGGTGTTCACAGCGGTTTTGAAGGTGGAGTTTAACGAGTAGTCATAGTGGTAAGATGTGCCGAACGTAACCATCCCCAACTGATCTTCATTCTCTACAAAGCTGTTTACGAAGGCCTCGGCATCGGTCTTCAGCGTGCCGCAATTCCCTTCGTCCTGGAGTGATTGCGAACGGTCGATCACAAACATCACATTGACGTTCCGCCGGACCGCCACGCCGCTAGCGGACATGCTCACGCTATTGAAACCGAGAATCCTCATGAACCATGTGGGGGCGGAAATCGTTTCAGAAACCGTGACCTGGACCTCGCCGAGAGGTATGGTGCTGTCCTGCGTGTTGGTGGCTAGAGTAACAGTTGGGTCAGGCACCGGGTTGACGGACATCCAGCCGGTCGGGAAATTAGCGTGCACCACGCTGGTCGCAAAGGTACTGGCGGGACCGTTTTGTTGCGTGACGGTCTGGTTGAGGTTCAGGCTGCGCGCTGCCGACAAGGATGCGCCATCCACGGCCGCCTGGAGCTTGCCTTTAATCGTGTAGACAATACCAGCGTCGATGGCCAAGCCCGCCATTGGGATGATGATGAAAAGCATCATCAGGGTGTAAAGCAGCGTCACCACTCCTCGCTGATTTCGCCGCCGGCTGCTGACAGTCCTGGTCATGGAACTCACGCCTTTCTAAAAGAAAGCCACCGAATAGACGCCCGGATTAGATTGAAAGCCTGGCATCGATAGGTCCAGCATTTGGAAATAGGTCTCCGCCACATAGGTGAATTGGCCGGGATATAGCACCAGAGTGGTCTGGAAGTTATTGATGGTCGCGGCGGTACCATTCGTGTAGTCGGAGTAATTGGTCACGTTGTCTTCGCTGTCGTAGGTCGGCGTTCCGGTGGTTGGAAAGTGCGTTCCGGGCAACGAAGTATTGCCGAAGATCGTTCGCTGCGCCAGGCGATACTGCCCGACCGTGCATGAGGAATAACCGGTGTCGGCCGGCAGACCGCAACTGCTCGAGGGATCCGGGATGAAAGTTATTTTCGACAAGATCACGAGGCCGTTTCCGCTGTTGGTAGTCTGCAGATTCAGCGCTTGCCCGATCCTAGCCAGTTCCGCTTGATTGCCGGATTGGGAGAAGTCAACACCGCGAACATACATTGACGCGGCGTCGCGGCACACTTGGCCGGCTTGCACGGCGCGCCCTAATTGGTTGCCGACCACCACTACTCCCATCAACATCAGGACCGTAGGCCAAATGATCAGCGCGAATTCCAGCACGCTGGTGCCTTTTTCGTTCTTCCGTTTACTCGTGGCTGCCCGCATGTCGATCTCCTAAGACGTCGGCCGGGTGGAACCCACCGGCAAGGTTTCCAAACGGTCCGCCGAGAGCGCGACGATGGGAAGCGAACCTTGGGTCACGCTGAAACTCTGGCCGCCGTAAAACCAGTTGATCGGGTCGATCCAATTGTGCGTATAGCCCGTGATCGATACCTGAATGATGTTGCCGTCGGCGTTCGGTGTAGTGCCCGACGTGACATCCGTGTATGGCGAAGTGGACAGGAAGTAATTGACGTGAATGTCGTTGGTGTTCGTCAGGAATCCCATGGAGTTCGCTAGAACCACGGCCTGGATCGCGGTGGTTTGGCTTGAGTAGCTGGTGCCGTTGTAAGTGGTCTGGTAGGTGATTCCGAACCGGCAGCCTTCTCGGACAGCGGCTACGAACGTGCTCTTCTTGAAGATCGGCAGCGAAACTTCAACGATCGACAGGAGTAAGGCGAACATCGGAGTGATGACTAAGGCCAGTTCGACCATCGCGTTCCCGCGCCTGTTCCCAGCTCGTCGACGTGTAGAATCTTTCCGCAAGGTATGCTCCATCATCGATAGTAAGTTCCAACGGAGCCCTCGTCCTATTGGTAAAGAGCCCTAACTGGAGGCGAGTTTCTTACCCTGGGTAGAACTAAGAATCCCCTGGGACTTTCTCTGGTTTGTTTATGGACTGTCTATCGGATGGGAGAGCGGCTTTCTTCAGCCCAAGCAGTGTCCGGCTCCGCCGGCCAGCTTACTTGCCGATCCAGCGCAACCCAAGAAATGCGCCGGCAAGCATTCCGTGGAAATACTCGGCGTTCTGGGGCGATGTTTTCCAGTCGTAGAGCTTTCCGCCCAGTACGACCTCGACATGGCTGACCCGATAGGCTAGCGAGCCTTCCACGTCGGCCGTCTCGGCACGATGTGGGATCCCGAACCCGGAGGCGCGCGCCTCCAAGTGCAGTTTGGACGAGGCGGCGTATTGGAGGGCGGCACCGAAAGCCGGCAACACCATGAACCGGGACCCCGAGACGGTGGGAAAGGTCCCGTTCGTGGCGGTGAATGGTTCGTCCGCATTCGCTGTTGTTTTCGTGGCTTGGATTTCCCACAAAGTCTTGAATCGGAGCTTGGACGTTCGCCCGAACGGATACAAGAGGTCTTCGAAGGATGCTTTGGCCGATTCCACGCGATACTGGTCGGTGATGAAATTCTCCGCTGGGAAGGCGGTGCCGAAAAGGTCCAGTGCAGCGGCATTGACGCTAGTGGACTTGCCGGTAGTCTCAAAAGCGGTGACCCGGATCACATCCTCTTTCGTGACCCGAATGGCAAGTTCTGCCTCGGGGGCGTACTTGGTCCTGCCGAGCGGTCCGAGGGTTTCGTAGTCCAGGGCCGCTGCGCCGCCTCTCAGATTGGGATTGCCGATGGGCATCCAGTAAAAAAGGCCGAAAGTCCACAAGGGATCGGGACTTTCAGAAGCAGCCGCGGCAGCCGACGCTTTGGCGGTTGGCTGTGCTGGTGGCTGGCCGGACGGCTGCTGGGATGACGGTTGGGCTGGCGCCGATTGCGGATCTTGTGCGAAAGACGCGGCTGTCAGGGCGACCAGGATTGACAACACACCGAGACCCTGGCGCCACTGCGCGGCGCGAGCTACGAAAATCGAAGCCAATGTAGAGGTCAGATCGGGTGTAACCCCGGAATACCTCAAAAGGTTTCGTCCGCCACCGCAAAATTCTATAATGTCCGGACAGGATGAGACGAACCGAACGGCATGGATGAAATTCTGCGCCACCTACCCGCCGGCGCGCGGGTGCTCGATTTGGGATCGCTGACCGGAAGTTTTCGCGCCAATGCTTGCCCCGGCGTTTTGGCCGTCCGTCTGGATCTCGAGACGCCGGAGGCCGGTTCGCCGGAAGGTTTCGTGCGCGCGGACGCCGCGCATCTTCCGTTTACCGATCGGTGCTTTGACGCGGTCATCGCCAACCACAGTCTGGAGCATGTCGAGAATTTGCAAGACGTGCTCGTGGAGATGGGCCGCGTAGTGCGGCCGGACGGAAGTTTGTACGTCGCGGTGCCGGATGCGTCCACGTTTTCGGACCGGCTGTTTCGATGGGTGTACCGGGGCGGTGGGCACATCAATCCATTTCGGTCCGCCGAAGAACTGGCTGCGCGGATCACGCGCGCCACTGGACTGCCGCTCGTCGGTTCCCGGCCTCTCTTCTCGTCGTTCGAGTACCTGAATCGCTACTATTTCAAACCGGAAACCGATTGGCGGCTTTGGTTTGTCGGAAACGGCAGCCGCCGTTCGATCATGCTGCTCAGTTACGCGGCGCGGCTCTTGGATCGCCTCTTTGGAACGCGTCTGAGCGTGTACGGCTGGGCGCTGTACTTCGGGAAGCTATCTGAACCAGTGGAAGCGGTTCCATGGCACAACGTGTGCGTGGGATGCGGCTCGGGATTTCCCGCCGCCTGGCTGCTGGCTGCGAAGCTGGTGCGTCCCCGATTCCTGCTGTGCCGACTTTACGCGTGCCCGAGCTGCAATTCCGCGAATTTTTTTACGCCGGACGAACATTTATCTGCAAAGTAATTGCCGGGTAGTTCTCTGTCTTTATCGCCCGAGGGATGAAGACCCTGCGCGATCTGGCCTACAAGAACGAGCAGCGCCCCATACCGTTTCGATCCTGCTAGGGTAACACCGGTCATCATTGCGCTAATTCGGTGCATGCAGCGCGTGAATTGTGAATTGTTTGTTGCACCTGAAACGAACAATCCCGATTGTGCACACACTAGCAATGAATTTTCACCGGCCTTGTCGATTTTGAAAGCGCGTAACGATCCCTTGGCCGGGAAGTTGACTCAAAAGGAGAACTGCAAATGAGTGATGCAAATCCCAGGGCGTCCATCCGGCTGCCCGGTGGCTTCATATTCGGGGAAGTCCGGCCCAATCATAAGTTGCCCGCTCCAGCCGCACCTCCCGCCCCGCTTGGCCCGCTCTCGGCATTTGTTGGCGATTGGGTGGGTAACGGCTTTAACACAATCTTCCGGCCCGATAGCAGCGTGACGCCGACTCCGCTGCCCAACCCGATCCCGCCGCCCCCGCCACCGCTCGACAACATTCTCGAACTGAACCTGACCTCCGAAAGCCTCTCGTTTTCGCCGAGCTTGGGCTCAGTTCCCAATCGCGGGACGACGCCGCAGGGAGACATCTTCCTCAATGGCGTGCCTTATCTGCAGACCATCAACGATATTACGATCCACGGTGAGAGCGTCGGTATACACGTCGAGCCGGGGATTTGGATGCACGTGCCATCCACGAACGTTCCAACGTTAGGCGAGACCATCGTACGCATGGCTTCGATCCCGCACGGGACAACTATCGAAGCGCAGGGCACGTTTGCCACAGTGGCCGGGCCGCCGACCATCAACCCGGTCGACATCACGCCGTTTGTAACGGGAAACCCCGCCAATAAGATCAAGTTCGCCAGCCAGACCGCCGCCAGTACAAACACGCCGAGAATCCCGCAAGATCTCAGCAGTTTCATCACGGCCGGCACGATCACGCAGACCCTTTTGGACGATCCCAACAGTTTGCTGCGCGATCACATCAGCAAACAAAAGATCACCAACACGATCGCTCTCATCATTTCGACCGTGCCGGTTCCGCCTCTTATCGGGGGCGGCGTGGATAACATCGCCTTCCTGCTGGGCCAGGCGGCGGCCACGGCACCCAACGCTCAGACGCTGCAGATGGCGGCGATTTTCTGGGTCGAAACGGTAGAGGAGAAGATCCTGGTTCCGCCTTTCACGGTGGGCGGCCCGCCTTTCGCGCTGAAGGCAAAGCCGAGCATTCCCGGCCAGCGGGTGCCGACCTTCTCCGTCACCCCGCCATTCGACTTGGCGATGCCGCGCGAGATCACCGTGCATTTCAAGCAGATTCAGTACACGCAGACCGTCTTGCTGAATTTCGCCGGCCTCACCTGGCCGCACGTCTCGGTGAACACGCTGGTGCCGGCCGACGACATATTCGTTCCACCGTCGGTCTGGAGCTGAGCAAATTCGCGGGCCGAGGTGAAGTTGCAGCTTCGCCTCGGCAACGCTGCTATTGTCCTTGTGTCTTGATATCCTAATCTATTAGGCTCACTCGTTCGTCAGCGACTCAAGCTCAGTCCGTGAGCCACAAGGATTTACCATGTCAGGACACTCAAAATGGGCGACCATCAAGCACAAGAAGGCCGCTCTGGACGCCAAGCGCGGGAAGGTATTCACGCGCATCATTAAGGAAATCATGATCGCGGCCCGGTCGGGCGGCGATCCCGACTCGAATCCCAGGCTGCGCAGCGCCATTATCGCTGCGAAAGCGGTCAGCATGCCGCAGGACAACATCAAGCGTGCCGTCATGCGCGGTACGGGTGAGCTTGAAGGCGGGCAGATCGATGAAATTCTCTTCGAAGGCTACGGTCCCGGCGGCGCGGCAGTGTTGGTAGCCGTGGCCACCGACAACCGCAACCGGACGGTCAGCGAGATCCGGCACGTCTTTTCGAAAAACGGCGGCAACCTGGGCGAGCTGGGCAGCGTTGCGTGGATGTTCGAGCGCAAGAGCCAGATCGTGGTGGATAAAGAAAAGGCCGGCGAGGATCAACTCATGAGCATCGCGCTGGATGCCGGCGCTGAGGATCTGCGCGACGGCGGCGATAGCTGGGAAGTGATCTCCGCGCCCGAAGCGCACGAGGCCGTGCTGAATGCGATTCAAGCCGCGGGAATCGCCACCGAATCTGCCGAGATTGGAATGGTTCCCAAGAATCTCATGCGGCTCGAGGGCAAGAACGCGCAGGCCATGCTCCGGCTGAGCGACGCCCTCGAAGAGCACGACGATGTTCAGAATGTCTACTCCAACTTCGATGTCGACGAGAAGGAGCTGGAGGCAATGGCCTAGGTTCGAATGCGCATTTTGGGCATCGATTGCGGCACGGAGTACACCGGCTACGGCCTGATCGATAGCGATGGCCGCGCGCACCGAATGGTCGCGGCCGGGTGCATTCACACCAGCCCGAAAGCGCCGCTCGAAATCAGGCTGCTGGCGATCGCCACGGGGTTGCGTCAGTTGATCGAAGCGCATCGGCCCGAGTCGGCGGCGGTTGAAGAAGTTTTCTACGCCCAGAACGTCAAGACGGCTTTGAGGTTGTCGCACGCGCGCGGCGTGGTGCTGCTCACTATCGCAGAAGCCGGCGTGCAGTTGGGCGAGTACTCGCCGCTCGAGATCAAGACCAGTGTTGTGGGCTACGGCCGCGCCGAGAAGCAGCAGGTGAAGCGCATGGTGCACTCCTTGCTTGGCATCGACGAGACCTCGGCGGCCGAGATCCGGTCCGAGGACGCCTGCGACGCGATTGCCGTGGCAATTTGTCACGCCACGCATGTCGTGTATCGCGCTCGGGTGGGAGCGGCGGGATGAGAATCGCCGCCCTGCTGCTGTTGTGCGTGGAATTCGCTTCTGGCGAGCCGCGGCTGTTCTACTCCAAGTATTTCAAAGGCAGCGTACCGGAATATGTCGCGATCTCGGTGGATCCGGGGGGAGCCGCGACCTACCAGGAAGCGAAGGAAGACGAGAATCCGATCAAGATCCAGCTTTCGAAAAACGACGCCGATGAGATGTTCTCGCTCGCGCAGAAGCTGGATCATTTCCAGCATCCGGTCGACTCTGGCCTGAAGGTCGCCAACATGGGTACCAAGACGTTCGGCTTCGAGGACGGCGCTCAGAAGCACAGTGTGGATTTCAACTACTCGCAGGACGTAAATGCGCAGACGCTGCTGGACTGGTTCGAGCGTATTACCGAGACCGAAGGCCATTTCATTCAGCTCGACCGCACGGTTCATTACGACAAGCTGGGCGTGAACGATGTGCTCTTGCAGTTGCAGATTACTTGGGATCATAAGCGGCTGGTGGATCCCGAGCAGTTTCTGCCGCTGCTCGACCGAGTGGCCAAGAACGACAGCTATTTGCATATTGCGCGAGAGCGTGCGGCGGCCATCGGCGAGGCGATCCGTAAGCCACAGCCGGGTGGTGCCCAACCCGCCGCCGAGAAACCGCAACCATGAGGCGGCTGGGAGCTCTCGTTTTTCTAGCCACTCCGCTGCTGGCGCAGAACTCGCCGACCGCACCCGCGCAGTATGGCCCGCCGCCTTCCACGGCCGCGCAAACCGCCATGGAGCTGATCGAGCAGCGCAGTCTTCAGCAAGCCATCAGCGAGGCGGGAAGCAGCCCCGTCGAATTGGCGCGCGCCATCGAGCATCATTTGAAGCAGTATCCGCGGACGGCGCGAAGAGCGGAACTGGAGCATGCGCTGCTGAAGACCGCGATCGACCTCAACGACGATCGCGTAACCATCGAGTATGGCGAGAAAGTGTTGGCGCGCGATCCCGACAACCGCCCATTTCTCGAAGCCGTTACGACCGCGACCTTGCGCAGCGGTTCCAAGGATGACGCCGCGCACGCGCTCGCCCACGCGCAGCGTCTCGAGCAATTGATCCAGGCCGAGTACAAGGACGATAAGTTCGTTCCAGGCGGCGGGCGTGAAGTGGCGAAACGGAAAGACGAATTCGACCGGGCGCTGGCGCGGGTGCGCATTTTGCAGGCGCGGGCGCAAGGATTGATGGGTCAAACCGGTGCAGCGATTCAGTTGGCGGAATCGAGCTACAAGATTTTTCCCAGCGTCGAGGGTGCACGCGAGGCGGCGCGGTGGCTGACGGCCGCCGGGAAGGATCGCGAAGCGGTGGAATACCTGGCGGAAGCGTTCACCATCGCCGGGCTGCACTCCGCCGACCCCGATGGCCCAAATGATCGCGCGCGGTTGGCGGAGCTGTATAAAAAACTCAACGGCTCAGAGGCTGGCCTCGGCGATCTGATTCTTAAGACCTACGATCGAACTGGCGCGCAACTGGCGGCGCGGCGCGAGGAACTCAAGCAATACGATCCGAACAATCAGCTCAAAAATCCGATGGCCTTCACGTTGTCGAGCGTGGATGGCGAGAAGTTGGCGCTCTCATCGCTTCAGGGGAAAATCCTGGTGCTCGATTTCTGGGCGACTTGGTGCGGTCCCTGCCGCGTCCAGCATGGGCTCTACGAGCAAACCAAAGCGCGCTTCCAGGACAACGCCGATGTCCTGTTCCTTTCGATCAACGCCGATGAAGACCGCAAGCAGGTGAAGCCGTTTCTGGAGTCGCAGATGTGGACCCAAAAAGTTTATTTCGATGACGGTCTGCAATACTTGCTGAGAGTGGAGAATATCCCGACCACAATCATTTTCGGCAAGAAGGGCGACGTGGTGGATCGCATGGTTGGGTATCTGCCGGACCGGTTTGTCGATATGCTAACCGATCGCATCAACGACGCCCTGGGAAAACCGGTCACCCCCGCCTCGGTGCAGGCCATCACTCAATGAACGGCGAATCGTTTCAGCGGATAATCTGGATCGTGCTCGACAGCGTCGGCGTCGGCGCGATGCCGGATGCGGCCGCGTATGGCGACGTGGGAAGCGACACGCTGGGCAACATCGCACGCCGTCGCGCGCTGCATCTGCCGAACCTGGCGCGCCTGGGGTTGGGCAATCTGAAAGAACTGCCGCACATCGAGCCCGCCCGGTATCCGGCTGCCGCGTTCGGACGATGCGCTCTCGCGTCGCCTGGAAAAGACACCACCACAGGGCATTGGGAAATGGTGGGTATCCACCTGGCGAAGCCTTTCCCGCTGTACCCAAACGGGTTTCCGTCCGAGATCATGGAAGAGTTCGAACGGCGCATCGGACGCGGGACACTGGGCAACTACGCGGCGTCGGGCACCGAGATTATCAAGGAGCTTGGCGAGGAGCACATGCGTACCGGCAAGCCGATTGTGTACACCTCCGCCGACAGCGTTTTCCAGGTAGCCGCGCACGAAGAAGTGATCCCACTTTGGGAGCTGTACAAAATTTGCGAGACTGCGCGCGACATTCTGCGCGGGCCGTACGAAGTAGGACGCGTAATCGCCCGGCCGTTCGAAGGGCGGCCCGGCGCGTTCACCCGTACGGCGAATCGCAAAGACTACGCAGTGCCGCCTCCGCACGGTATGTTGCTCGATCAGCTCGAGGCGGGCGAAGTGGAAGTGTATAGCGTCGGGAAAATCTTCGACGTGTTCCTGGGGCGGGGCATCGGCCCGCACGAAAAAACCAAGAACAATGCCGACGGTATGGCCAAGACGCTGGAAGCAATGGACCAGGTCAAGCGAGGGCTGATTTTCATCAACCTGGTGGACTTTGATCAGCAGTACGGCCATCGCAACGATGTGGAAGGCTACGCGCGCGCTCTCGAAGAATTCGACGCCTGGCTTCCCGAACTCGAAAAGAAACTGCAGTTCGACGACCTGGTGATTATCACGGCCGATCACGGCTGCGATCCCACCACCCCCTCCACCGATCACAGCCGCGAGTACGTGCCCCTGCTCGCCTACCGTCCGCGTAAAATGGAAGGCATCAACCTGGGGCTGCGCCGATCGCTTTCGGACATCGGCCAAACCGTGGCCGAAAACTTCGGCACCAAAATCTCACAAGGAGCAAGCTTCCTCGCGGCCATCGCCTGAGCGAAGCGAATTCTTCCGATGCGGCGTCCCATCATGGCGGGAAACTGGAAGATGTATAAGACGCCGGCCGAGACCGGTAAGTTCTTCGAGAAGTTCCGGCCGCTCGTGGCAGGGACGCATCATTGCGACGTTGTGATCTGTCCACCGTTCGTGGATATCGAAGCGGCGGTGCATGCTTGCCACGACACGCAGATTCAGATTGGCGGCCAGAACCTGCACTGGGCCGCTGAGGGCGCGTTCACCGGCGAAATCTCAGCACCGATGCTGAAGGCGGCTGGGTGCCGTTGGGTGCTGGTGGGGCACAGCGAGCGCAGGCAGTACTTCGGCGAAACCAATGAGACCGCTGCCAGGAAGCTGGTCGCTGCGCTCGAAGCCTCGCTGACCCCGATTTATTGCGTCGGCGAAACCTCGTCCGAGCGCGACTCGAACAAAGCCGAGCACGTCCTCGAAAGGCAATGTGGCGAGGGCTTGGCGGCTCTCACCAAGGAACAGTTCGAAAAGATCGTAATGGCCTACGAGCCGATATGGGCCATAGGAACCGGCAACGTAGCGACCCCCGAAATTGCCGCCGACGCGCACCGGTGCCTGCGGAATCAAGTGCGCAAACTTTTCGGCGCCGACGCGGCTACGCAAGTCCGCATTTTGTACGGCGGCAGCGTAAAACCCGACAATATTCGCAACTTGATGGCGCAGCCGGAGATCGACGGGGCGCTGGTGGGGGGAGCGAGTCTCGATCCGGTGTCTTTCTCCAGCATCGTAAACTTCTAATATGCGACCGTGCGTGTTATTCGTGGTCGTTCCATTGGCCCTCGCGCAGACGATCCAAATTCCTGAAGCCTATCGTGCATTGGTGGAGCTCTCGCGTGCGGCGCCCGCGGACTTCGGAGCGGACGCAACGTTGCGGCTGGTTGAATCGGGCCGAATCCCGGACGTCGCCGCCCGGCGTGAGTTGCTGGAGGAAGCCTTCCGCTCTGCGGTATCGGCCAAAGCGCCTATCCGCAAACGCTTTGTGCCCGGTTCGACCTACGACACCAGCGCCGGCCCGCTCGCGCAAGCGCACAACCTGAAGCTCGACACATTGTCGCTTCAGAGCCGCGCTGTCTCCGATATGATGCGCGTCGATCCCGCGGCGGCGCGCAAGCTGCTCCAGGAGATTGCTCCTCCCGCTTTCGATCCGCTCTCGTGTGACGATCCGTTCTTCTATGAGGTGGGCGATTTCTACCAGGCGCTCGGCGCGGTGCTGAACGGGGCGTTCACTGCTCAGGAACGCGCCAAGGAAGAGCATGTGAATTTCCTGATCGGTTACATCGGGCAAGTTGTGAATCCCGCACAACTGTATCCGTTGGCGCGTGTCATTCAGGGAGCGAGCGTCGACAACGCGCAGCGCGAGATTCTGTGGGCTCGATTCAACGCGATGCTGCCGAATCTGGCCGCGGACGACCGGTCCATGTCCGCGCTGACAGTGGAGACTCCGCAGGGAATGGATTTCATCGTGACCGCCATGAAGCAGCACAGCGGCGGTTGCAAGAACGATGTGGCGCAGCAGCCGCCGGGAACGGTCCAGGCGGCGAACGGTGCACAGCCGAAGGGCGGCGATACGACGCCCAAGCTCGACCGCTGGTGGCAATCGAACGAGGCCAAGCGGATGCTCGACGATGGACGAAAGCTCCGGTATAGCGATGACGGCCGCGTGCTCTCGGCAGCCGACCGCTCGACCCAAGAGTGGCAGCAGCGCCTGAGCGATTATCTGAGCGCGCTCGATTCCTGGAGCTCGAGCAGCGAAACATCCGAAGCCGACTACTACAACGAAAAGTGCTCAGTCTACATCGCGCTCGTAGAATTGATCCCGCAAGGCCAGCAGCGCGACAAAATGCTCCAGGCCTTCATCGATTTCATCAGCGCATCGCCGCTGCAACAGCAGCAGCCGGTGGAATGGTACAACCAGGCCGCCTTCATGCTGGAACGCGTTCGCATCAACAGCGACGGTGAGCCAGCCAAGGTACAGCAGGCGTTCGAACAATCGGGAAGCCCGATACTCGCGCTCGAGGCCGCGCTCGATAAGGCGCTCGGCTCGAAACCGTTTTCCTGGGTCACCAGCTCGCGCTAGCCGCGGATCGCGCTACTGCGCCGCGCGAAACGTGGTCCAAGCGTGCGAATCGAGGTCGCGCAGGACATCTTTCTGCCACGCGAATTCGGGATGTTTCTTCAGGTGCTCGGCCGCTTTGAAGTCCAGGCCGCAGGAGTGGCCCATGGACGCAGTGAGCTCCATGTGCGCGATCATCTGCGCGTCGGCCGCTTTGTTCTGCACCGCGCCAGCCGGGCCGTATTGATCCTGCCACGGCTTTGAACCGCGCGGCGACAGATCGATGTGGCCGCAGAGCGTGCGCTCGCTCGGCCTGGTTTCCTTCGCGAACGTGTCGTAGTGGTCGCCCATGAATTGCTGGGCAAGCTTTACATCGATCTTGCCTTTGTTCTCCGCCATAAGCTGCTGCCATCGCACGCGGCGCGCATTGGCGCTGATGCTCATATCTTTTTCCGGGAACTGCGGCGCTTCGTCGCGGATCAGCTCGGGGTTCTCCGGGAAGTTTGACCCGACGAAGTACCCGTCCTTGGTGCGCTTCAACGTGACGTGTTTGAGTCCCAGCTCCAGTTGTCCGATTTCGTTGGTCTTGCTGTCGGCCACTAGCCAGGCGTTGGCGTAGCCGCCGTTGTTGCCTTCTTTCATGATGCGCGTGAAGTCGTCGATCGAGGCCGAATACTGAAGAGCCTTGCGGGCCCGGACAAACTCTGGGACGCCGTTCGGATCGAAGCCCTCGAAATAGCCGATGGTCGTCTCGGTGATCGCGATGCCACTCGTGTTTTCGCCGAAGTCGTCGCCGCTGTGGATCAGGCCCGGCATGCCATCCATGATGAAATGCGAGCCTTTGGTGGGCTGGATGTCGAACATGATGTTCCAGCGAGATCCTTCTTTGTACTCGGTCCAGTTGTTGTGCGCGATGACGACTTTGCCGTCCTTGGTGTAGCTGCCGGTGGCGACGAAGGCGCTGCAATGCTCGGCGACGGGCTGATGGATCGATGCGAGTTTGTGCTCTCTGTCGTACCAGGATGTGTAATAGGGGGCCAGCTCGAGAAAGGCATTCAAGGTCACTACGTCCCAAAGATCGAGTTGCGCACCTTTGGCTTTGAGCCCTTCGGCGATACCTTTCAGCTCCTCGCGATACTGCGCTTCGATGTGCGGCCAGAGGACCTTTTCCGCGGCGGCGCGGAAGAAGCCGTAATCCTTTTTCGATTCGTACGTCAGCCCTAGCGCGACCGTCTTCTGGGCGTCGGCGATTTCGGACGCGAGGAGGTATCCGTGCTGGTATCCGATCTCCGAGGGCGTGCCCTCCAGATGGACGAAGATCCAGCCGTTCTCAGCCGGCTTTCGAAATGCCTTCCTCAGGCGCGGATCGCTTTGTGAGTCGCGTGCGGGCGCGGCGGCGCACAGGCCGACTGCCGCGAAAAGCAGCAGAAACCGGAGTCTGGTCATGTTTTTGAGGATAGCAGCGTTTATTGTCCGATATCGATGGGAGGCTGATTCGCGCTTTGTAGCGCTCGATTCAGCTCGGCCAGTTTTCCAGCTTTCAACGTTTCCCAGGCCGCGAGCTGCGTTGCCAGTTCGTGCGAGGCCTGATCGTAGATGGCATACGCCTGCGCGGGCGGAGTGCGGTCGGCGCTTTGGGATACGTTGAAGGCGGCGTTGAGCTCGGCCTGCACGGCATTCAGCCCGGACGATTGTGTATTGGAGTTGCGGCCTCCGTTCGAGCCGGCAATGCGGGCGGCAGACATGTCGACATCGGAAGCAAGTCCGAGCACAGCCGGATTTTTGGCGGTCAGGATCTCGCCGGTGCGCCGCCGGACCACCGCGAGCTGGAGCAGTGTGGCGCGAGCTTTCTTGAGATCGGCCGAGGCTTTCATGCTGAGGTCGAACTGCTTGCCGAGTTCGGCGGGCGAGGCAGTGGAGCGCGGATCCAATCTGATGTGGAGTTGCTGCGTCAATGTCTGGCCGTTCCCCGTCAGCCGAATTGTATAGAGTCCCGGAAGCGCGAGCGCGCCGCCGCGGCCCGGCGGACCACCTTCGCCGCCGCCTCCGGATGCGGATTCGTAACGCAGATCCCACACGAAGCGGCTCATTCCAGCGCGCGTCGCGAGCGTCTGCGGAGGCGCCACCCAGTAGTCTGCGATGTTCAAACGCCGGCGGCCCGCTCCTCCCGGTGCACGATCCGCTGAGGAAAATTTCCGGATCACCTCGTTCTTGGCGTCCAGAATTTCTAGCGTCACGTCGCCGGATGCAGGCGATTTCAGGTAATAGTCGATGATCGCGCCGTCGGGGGGATTCTCGGCCTGCGGCGTTTCCGGCGGGAACGGCGTTCCAAGAAAGGCGATGCTGTTCATGCGAATCCCCGTCGCCGGCTTGAACAGGTAGGCTTCTGATCCGGCGATCTTTGAATTGGCCTGCCGGAGAGCGGTGACGTCGTCGAGAACCCAGAACGAACGGCCGTGGGTCGCGATCACCAGGTCGTCGCCATGAATCACCAGATCACGCACCGAGACGGTCGGCATATTGAGCTGCAATGATTGCCAGTGATCCCCGTCGTCGAATGAAACGTAAACCGAAGTTTCCGTCGCGGCGTAGAGCAAACCCTTGCGCACCGGATCTTCGCGGATCGCGTTCAGGAACGACCGCTCGCCGATGCCGCTGGTGATTTCAGTCCAGGTCCTGCCGAAGTCGCGCGTCCGGAACAAGTGCGGCGTCATGTCATCCAGGCGATGGCGATCCACGGCGGCGTACGCCGTGCCAGCCGTAAAGTGCGAGGCTTCGATGTGCGTGATCTTGCTCCAATCGGAGAGACCCTTGGGCGTCGCGTCGGTCCAGGTTTTGCCGCCGTCGCGCGTGACGTGAATCAGGCCGGTATCGCTGCCGGCCCAGATCTCGCCCATTGTTAACGGTGAAGGCGCGATCGTATAGACGACGCCATAGCCGCGCTCCTTGGCGTTGGCGACGGTGGTTTCACCCTCCGAGAGCTTGGTGCCTTTCGGCGCGGCCCCGGTGAGATCCGGGCTGATCTCATGCCATGTGAGCCCGCCGTCGACGGTCTTCAAGACGAATTGCGATCCGTAGTAGAGCGCGTGATCGAGCTGCGAGACAACCACGGGCGAGGTCCAGGGAAAGCGATACTTACGCTGCGCGATTTCGCCGCCCGCTGGGACTGGCCAGGGCGTGATGGTTTGCCCCTGCGTGGTGCGCTTGTCGAAGCGCGTCAAAGTCCCGTAGGTGTTTCCGACATAAAAGATATTGGGATTCACGGCGTCCTGCGCGATATAGCCGCTCTCGTCGCCGCCCACCGACCAGCGGTCGCCCTCGAAAATGTGCCCGTGATCGGTGCGGCTCGGAACCACAGCAGTTCCGCTGTCCTGCTGCGAGGCGTACACGTTATAGAGAAATTGATTGTCAGTAATGACGTGATAGACCTGCGCGGTGGGTTGGTTGTACCAAGAGCTCCACGTTTTTCCGGCGTCCACGCTGATGCTGACGCCCTGGTCGGAGGCTTGAATCATGCGCGCGGATTGCGTGGGATCCACCCAAAGGAAATGATAGTCGTCGCCGCCCGGCGCACCCTTGAGCACCGTGAAATTGTGGCCGCCGTCGGTGGAGCGGTAAATGGCGACGTTTGGTATGTAGACTGTGTCGGGATTGTTGGGATCCGCCGTGATGCTGCTGAAATACCAGGAGCGGCTGTCCACGCGGTTATCATCGGACACCTGCGCCCAAGTGGCGCCCGAATCGTCGCTGCGGTAGACGCCCGACTTGGTCGTAGTCTCGGCGAGAAGATAGAGACGCCTTCCGCGCGTGATGGCGAGCGATGCGCGATGCCACCCGCCTTCGGGCAACCCGTGGCCGCTGATTTGGGTCCAGTGGTCGCCCGCGTCGGTGGATTTGTACAGTCCGCCCCCGGGACCTTCGAGCGGGCCGTAAACGCTCCAGGGTGGGCGTCGCGCTTGCCACAGCGTCGCGTAGACGGTCTGCGGGTTGTCGGGATCGATGACAATATCGGTCGCGCCAATGTCGGGGCCTTTGTAGAGAACCTTCTGCCAGTTCCGGCCGCCGTCGGTGGAGCGGAAGACTCCGCGCTCTTCGTTTCCGGCATAAGCGTGTCCCAGCGCGGCTACGAACACGATGTCGGCATTGCGGGGATCCACGGCGATGCGTCCAATCTGGCGCGTGTCGCGGAGGCCGATGTTGGTCCAGGTGCGTCCGGCGTCGGTGGATTTGTACACGCCGTCGCCAGTGCTCATATCGGAACGGATGTCGGCTTCGCCGGTCCCGACGTAAATGACTTGCGGGTTCGAAGGTGCGAGCACCAGCGCGCCGATAGACGCCGAGCTCTGCCCGTCGAAGATCGGCGTCCAAGTGAGTCCGCCGTTGCTGGTCTTCCAGACTCCGCCGCCGACAGCGCCGAAATAGAAAGTGGTCGGATCGCCGGGGACGCCGCTGGCTGTGACGGCGCGCCCGCCGCGAAATGGACCGATCATGCGCCAGCGCAGGCCGTCGAACAGGCTGGAAGGAACCTGTGCGGCGAGCGAAGCGCAGACAAGTAAAAACAGGGCCACGGCTCTTGGGACGAACATATTTCTGTCTACAATAGCGCACGCGCGCGTTTCTGTGTCGCCGCGCACTGAACCATCTACAATAAAGGCGATGCCCACGTTGAACAGCTTCGGCGCAGCCTCCACGCTCGCCTCCGGTGGTAAGCAATATCGAATCTTCTCGCTCGCCCAACTTGAAAAATCAGGCGCTGCGAAGATCTCTCGCCTGCCGTATTCGATTCGCGTTCTGCTGGAGAATTTGCTGCGCTCCGAAGACGGGCGATCGGTGAAGAAATCCGATATCGAGTATGTCGCCAAGTGGCAGATCGGCGCGCCCGCGCAGGAGATCAATTTCCGTCCCGCCCGCGTGCTGTTGCAGGATTTCACCGGCGTCCCCTGCGTGGTGGACCTGGCCGTGATGCGCGATGCGCTGCGCGGGATGGGCGTAGATCCGAAGCGCGCCAATCCGCTGATTCCCGTGGATCTGGTGATCGATCATTCGGTGCAGGTGGATAAGTTCGGCTCCAAAGACTCGTTCGATGTAAATGCGCTGCTCGAGTTCCAGCGCAATCAGGAGCGCTACGCGTTCTTACGCTGGGGCCAGAAGGCTTTCGGAAATTTCCGCGTTGTCCCGCCCGATACCGGCATCGTGCACCAGGTGAATTTGGAATATCTGGCGCCGGTCGTGTTTATCGATCCGAAGGAAGGTTCGGCATACCCGGATTCGCTCATGGGAACGGATTCGCACACCACCATGATCAATGGGCTCGGCGTGGTGGGATGGGGGGTGGGCGGAATCGAAGCCGAAGCCTGCATGCTGGGCCAGCCGATTTCGATGCTGCTGCCTGAAGTGGTCGGGTTCAAGTTGAAGGGCAAGCTGAAGGAAGGCGCGACCGCGACGGATCTGGTTCTCACTGTCACTCAGGCGCTACGCAAGAAAGGCGTGGTTGGGAAATTTGTCGAGTTTTATGGCAGCGGCGTGGCGGCGCTCCCGCTGGCCGATCGCGCGACCATCGGGAACATGGCGCCCGAGTATGGCGCGACCATCGGTTTTTTCCCGATCGATCATCAGACGCTTGACTACTTGCGGCTCACCAATCGTCCCGCCGAGCAGATCGCGCTGGTGGAAGCTTACGCCAAGGAGCAGGGACTGTTCCTGACCGCCGATTCGCCGGATCCCGAGTATTCGGACACCCTGGAGCTCGATCTCGGCACCGTCGTCCCGTCGCTCGCCGGACCGAAGCGCCCGCAGGACCGCATCGATCTTCCGGATGTGAAGAAAAATTTCCTGGCCGCGCTGAATGCCGCGCCGCGCTCGGCCGAAGTGCGGGCCAATGGATCGAGCTCGACCATTCACGACGGCTCGGTCGTAATCGCCGCGATCACCAGCTGCACCAACACGTCGAATCCGTCGGTGATGGTCGCGGCCGGGCTGCTGGCAAAGAAAGCCGTCGAGAAAGGGCTCAAGATCAAGCCGTGGGTCAAGTCGAGCCTCGCGCCGGGTTCCAAGGTAGTGACCGATTATTTGAATGACGCGGGGCTAACGGCTTACCTCGAGCAGCTCCAGTTCAATTTGGTCGGCTACGGCTGCACGACGTGCATCGGCAACAGCGGTCCTCTGCCTGAGCCTGTCGCCGAGGCGGTGCAGAAAGAGAAGCTCACCGTGGCTGCGGTTCTGAGCGGCAACCGTAACTTCGAGGGACGCATCAATTCGTTGGTGCGCGCGAATTATCTCGCGTCGCCCCCGCTGGTGGTGGCGTATGCGCTGGCCGGACGCGTGGATATCGATCTGGACCATGAGCCCTTGGGGACGGGAGCGAACGGCGCCGACGTTTTCTTGAAAGACATCTGGCCGACGCCTGAAGAAGTGGATGCAGTGGTGAAGCGCTCGGTGCGCGGCGAAATGTTCCACAAGCAGTATTCGGAAGTTTTCCAGGGCGACGCTCGCTGGAACAGCGTCAAGGTGCCGGCTGGCGACCTCTACGAGTGGAGCGATCAGTCGACTTACATCCGCAAAGCGCCGTACTTCGATCAAATGGTCGATCCCGAAACGCACGTGCAAGACCTGATGGGCATGCGCGCGCTCGCGATGCTGGGCGATTCGGTAACCACCGATCACATTTCCCCCGCCGGTTCCATCGCGGTCGACAGCCCGGCCGGAAAATACCTGATCTCGCTGGGCGTCAAGCCAGGCGATTTCAACTCCTATGGCGCGAGGCGAGGTAATCATGAAGTGATGGTTCGCGGGACTTTCGCCAACGTCCGGCTCCGCAACCAGCTCGCGCCCGGCACGGAAGGCGGTTGGACCACACTGATTCCAAGCGGCGAGCGGATGTTCATTTACGACGCCTCGGTGCGATATCAGCAGCAAGGAACGCCGCTGATCGTCATCGCGGGCAAGGAATACGGCACCGGCTCGTCGCGCGATTGGGCCGCCAAAGGCACGCTGCTGCTAGGCGTGCGCGCCGTGATCGCCGAGAGCTTCGAGCGCATCCACCGCTCGAATCTGGTCGGAATGGGCGTGCTGCCCGTGCAGTTTTTGCCCGGGGAGACTCGCGAATCGCTGGGACTCACCGGATTCGAGACCTACTCGATCGAAGGCATTCCCGCGGCGATCCGAACGGGTGCGCGGGCGAAGGTGCGTGCAGTGGATGACAAGGGCGCGGTGAAGAGCTTCGAGGCCATCGTGCGCATCGATACGCCGATGGAAGCTGAGTATTATCGGAACGGCGGCATTTTGCCATACGTGGTCAGGCAACTCGCGGCGAAATAGCCGTTATTCGAGAACGCGCACGAACTCGGCGAGGATGCGGTATTTTTCTTCGTCTGGATCGAGATCCCAGGACGGGTAATCGGGATTCAACGATTCGAGGCGTATGCGCGCATGCCGCCATTCGCCGCCCGACTGTACTTTCTCACTGCGATAGCGCTTCACCGTGTAGCGGTTGTTGCCGCCCGATTCCAGATTCTCCACCAGCACCAGCCGGCCGTCGCGCGAGCCCTGGACGCCCCGGCGAAACACGCACAGCGAGCCGTCCGCGATGTGCGGCTCCATGGAATGACCCGCGATCTGGGCCACGAACATGTCCTTTTCCAGGCGCAGATTCTCGGGCGTTTCGATCCAGTCCAGCTCCGCGATCTCGCGATTCTCGAGGAACGGCCCGGCCGCGGCCTGCAGTGAGTAGCGCGGCAGGTGCGTGCGAAATTTCAGCACGCTGCTCTCGACATGCCGGCGATACAGCCGGTCCACCGCGCGCGGGAAATCCTCCACCACTACCTGCTCGCGATCGGTTACCCGTAGAGTGCCGGAGGCGGTGGACTCCAGATAGTCCAGCAATTGCTCGCTGCCGATCTCGCTCGCCTTTCTGGTCAAGTCATCGGCGAGTTCCGGAAAGACATCCAGCTCCTCTTCGTCCACCAGCGAGGCCCAATCGCGGCGAAAGCGCAGGAACAGTTGATCCGACGCAGGGTCCTGAAGCAGGACTCCGATATTTACCGGCCCCTTGCCGGGCAGATCCGCCTGAACCACCGAAAACTGGCCCAGGCGCGTCGAGATGACAGCGGTTGCGGGCATATCTAGCTCATCGGATGAGAATCTAGAAGTATGGTCAGGGCGCGAACGGATAGTACCCTTTGCGGGCGCGTACCTTCACGTTCCCAAGACTCACCTTCACCACAATGTTGCGAAACTGCTTTTTGTCGTCGACCGTATCGGGCGTGTAGCGGATGATGTACTGCGTGGTCACCTCGCCGGCTACCGCCTCCACAGCTTTGTACATGCCCTTGGCGAGCGCCGACGCATAGCCGCCGGTTCCGAAGCGATATGCGTAATTACCATCGTCGGAAGGTGTCGAAAGGTAACCGGCCACGTCCGAGTACACGTTTTCGAGCGGATACTCCACCCGGCCGCCGGTTTCATCAGCGAGCCTCACCAGGTTCTTGTCGTCTTCGTTGGTGAAGCCGAACGCCACGGTGCTTACGCCGTAAATCGTGACCAAATTGCGCTGCGCGATCTCCACCGCTTCGTCCAGCGTTTTCTTGCTGGAATTATCATGCCCGTCGCCGACGATCACCAGGATGCGGCGCGGCTCGATCGGTTCTCCGTTCACCAGCTTGCGGCTGGTGCAGGCCATGTAAATGGCGTCATACAGGGCCGATCCGCCCGACGGCTTCAGTTTGTCCAGTTTGTCGACCATCGGCCCGGGGTCGCTGGTGGTGTTCACCAGCAGTTCCGCGTCGTTCGAATAGCCGATCAAATATCCGCTGTACTTGGGATTGTCGCCCGGCACCAGATTCTGCACCAGCTCGATCGCGGCGTCCTGATAGTTTTTCCAATGCAGCCGGCTGGCATTGCTGATGTCGATCAGAAAACCGACCACCACCGGCTGGCTGCGTTCGCGGGTGAAGAACTGGATCTGCTGTTGCTTGCCTTCGTCGAAAATCTGAAAATCTTTTTGGTCGAGATCGGAGACGAAGCGGCCTTTTTCGTCGGTCACGGTAATCGGGACGATGACTTCGTTCACCTGCACTTTGATGGACGGCGGCAGGGAAGCAGCTTGTCCTTCGGTCGTGGGCGCCGGGGCAGCAGGCGGAGGAGTCGGATTTTGTGGCTTCACCGAAGGGGCTTGCGCCGCCAATGGTAAAGATAGAGTAATGCCGATAAAATCCCGCCGCCGCATAGGAAACCTTGCTCTGATTATAGAGGATCTGGCGAACCGCGATGGGAAAGTTTCAATCAGCGATTCTTAGTCGTTGACCGCCACCCGTTCCTCAACGGTACGGCAGATGCGCTGTAACTCCCGCTCGTCGATGGGCTTGCTCAAGGTAAAGGCTTCGCCCCCGCGGAAGGTTTTTACGGACTCGTCGCTGAAGCCGTCGGTGAGCAAGGCCAGCCCGCCCACGTGCCGGTGGATGCGCTCGAAAAATTCCACCCAGTTCAGACCCGGCAGGCGTACCGAGCAAAGGCACATGTCGAAGTGCAGGCGCTCCACCATATCGGCGCCTTCTTCGGCGCTCGAAACCGGCACCACGCGATCGCCGCGGCCGCCCAGCAGTTGGACCAACTGTCGCTGCACCTTGGTGTCGGGCTCGACTACCAGCACAGTTAGTTGCCGGCCGCCCTCGTACAGGTCGCCCATGGCGCCGCTGCCGGACGGGAACTCCACCACCGGGAGCTCGACATCGAAACGCGCCTGGGTAGGCGAAACGCGCACCACGCGGAACTCGCCGCCGTGGCTTTGAACGATCCCGCGGCAGACGCTCAGGCCCAGCGCGCCGGAACCGGCCGGGTCGCCATCCACGACGTCGGTACGATGCACGTCGGCCGAGCGCGTGGGGAACAGAATCTCCACCAAGACGCGCTTGGCAAGCAGGCTGGTGGAAACCACGATGGTCTTCTCGGAAGCCTCGGCGGCGGATTTTTCGGCGTCAACCAGGAGGTTCAATAGCACCTGCTCGAGCTGTCCCGACGAGCCCATTACGATGGCGCGCTTGGGGGCGAACTGCGCCTGCGTCTCCACGCCTTTCACTTTCCACTCGGGGGCTCGGAATTTGAGGAGGCTCGAAAGAATCGAATTCAGATCCACGCGGCCCACTTCGCCTTGCTCGACTTTGCCGAAAGAGACCAGGCGGGAGACGATTTCAGAAGCCCGCTGCGCTTCGCCGCGGATAGAGTCGAGCTCGGCCTCCGCACGTCCGCCGTGCCGCGCTTCGATGACCGAGGCGAGCGCCACGATGGAGTCCAGCGGCGAACGCAGCTCGTCGGCCACTCCAGAAATCAGTTGGCCCGCCGCCGCCAACTTTTCACTTCGAAAGAGCTGCTCCCTCATGGAGTGCTGTTCTTGGAGCGTGAGCGCCGTCGCGATCTGGTTGGCAAGGTGCTGCATGGCGGCCTGCTCGCTCTGGCTGAAGTAGTGAAAGTTCTCGGCGTGACGCAGCTCCATCACGCCGACCAACTCGCTTTGGGCCAGCATCGGGACCAACAGAATCGATCGTGGCGCGATAACTCCATCTTCCCCGCGGAAAAATGCGCTCCTGCGGGTATCGGGGATGGCAAGTGGCGCGCGGCTGCGAAAACAGGCGGCGACCGCTGAAGCTATCGGACTCTTGGGCGCTTCCAGATCGATGCTCTCGGTAGTCGCGGCGGTGGAGTGTACGCTTTCGAGCAGCTTCGAGGATCGATTCTGAATATATAGACCGACTCCGGATGCGTTCGAAAGGCTGGGCAGAGTCAGAGTGAGCCGGCGCAGGATCTCAGCGGGCGAAGTAGCCCGGATCACTTCTTCACCGAGCGAGTTCAACATGCGCATTTGCCTTCGCATGGCCGACATACGGCTTTCGCGAAACCACCATACGGCCAGCAGCACCATCGCGGCGATCAGGGACGCGAGCAGCACCGGCGGCTCGATCAGCCAACCCCGCTCCAGGATCGAGACTGCCCCCGGAACCGGTATCAGTACCTGGAAATACTGATCGAAGGGCGGCAGCGTGCAGTATTGATTGGCGATTCCGACCACCTGAATCCGATCGCCCACACGAAAACCGGAGAGTTGCGGACCGGCATTGCGTCGCACGCGTGGCAGGAAGACACTGAGATTGTTTTGCTTTTTACCGACTAGCAGGAGGTCACCACCTGTGTTTTGATTCAGATCGGTGACAACACCTTCGGTGGAAACGAGCACCCCTAAATAACGAAACGAAGCCAATTCGTCCGGCCGCGAGGGACGAGGGCGGGGTGGATCGGTGTGGCCTTGGCGGCGAATATCCTTTGGAATCAGAACGGGATGGCCGCCTCGGCGGACGATGGCTCCTTCCGCCTCCACCCAATCGCCGGGCTCGAGGTTTCGAAAGCGCCAGTCCGCGCCTTGCAGGAGCAGTCCGTATTGGGCCTCATCCTGGATGGGCAAATAATAAGAATCTGTGACCAGGATCGGCTTGGTGGAGACTTGGCCGGCCACCACCACGTCTTTGCCCTCGTAGGCCGGAATGAAGTCCGGCGCGGTGCGCGACTGGGCCTGCTGGAGAGTGAGCCGGGTTTGCGCGCTGATCGCAGGCGTGCACAACACTATGAGAATCCAGGCAAGCCGTCTTGGCCTGACAGGTTCAGAGGATACTCTCATGAAAGCGCTTCGGTCACAAATCAGCTCTAAGTTATTAGATCGGCGGAACCAGCGCGAACTGCAATGCCGGGCTGGCTTTTCAAAATCCGAAACGGATGATACCACACGAACGGGCATCGGGCGCGGGCGTGCGTGGCGGGTGCAACATTCGTGTGTCAGGGGCGTTTTTCCGCTCGCGTGCTAGCATGGTTGGTTGTCAGGCTCCGGGCTTCGTGCAACGGCCGGCTGTGAACCCCGCCAGGTCCGGAAGGAAGCAACGGTAACGGTTTAGTCCGTGTGCCGCGGATCACCCGGGGTCTGGCATTTTCTCCGCCCAACGCCCGCATGTATCAGGTTATCGCCAGAAAATACCGGCCCCAATCATTTGGGGAACTCATCGGGCAGGAGCATGTCCGTACCACGCTCGAGAACGCGATCTCGCAGCACCGCATCGCGCATGGCTACATCTTTTCCGGGCAGCGGGGGACGGGAAAGACTACGGTCGCGCGCATCATGGCGCGCTGCTTGAATTGCATTGAGGGTCCGACCACACGGCCCTGCGGCGTTTGCGCGAGTTGTCTTGAGATTGCACAAGGCAACTCCATGGACGTGATCGAGATCGATGCGGCTTCGAATCGCGGCATCAACGAAATGCGCGAGCTGCGTGAGAACGTGCGGTTTCGTCCGGCACGCGATCGGTACAAAGTTTTCATAGTCGATGAGGCGCATCAGATTACCAATGAGGCGTTCAACGCATTGCTCAAGACGCTCGAAGAACCGCCAGAATGGGTGGTGTTCATTCTGTGCACCACCGAGTCGCACAAGATTCCGACCACCATCGCGTCCAGGTGCCAGCAATTCAGTTTTCGGTCGGTGGATTTTGAAGAAGTCCTGAAACGCATGCAGGAAATCTGCGTCAAGGAAGGGATCGAAGCAGATACGGAAGCACTCAGTGTGCTGGCGCAGGCGGGTGAAGGCAGCGTACGGGACTCGTTGTCGGCGCTGGACCAGGCGATCGCGTGCTGCGGAGCAAAGATCGATGCGGCCGAAGTACGCGTGCTGCTGGGGATGTTCTCGCTCGATTCGCTGGATGAAGTGACGCAGGCGCTGGCGGCGCAGGATTCCAAGCGGATGCTCGACCTGGTTCTGGAACTCGACCGCAACGGGCGGAACTTGCAGCATTTTTGCCGTGAGCTGGCGCGGTATTTCCGGAATCTGCTGGTGGTGAAAGTGGCGGGCGCGAATACGCGTTTGATTGCCGCCACGCCGCGCGAGCAGGAGAAGCTGGCCGCGATCGCGGCTGGATTTTCCGAAGAGGATCTGACGCGCTACCTCCAGCTCACATTGGACTTGTTCAAGGATTTGCAGACCTCTCTGCAGCCGCGGCTGCACATGGAGATCGGTCTGGTTCGCCTGGTGCAGGCTGGAAAGCTCGCGACCATCGAGGAAGCGCTTGCGTCCCTGGGACCGGGTGGAGGGTCGTCGCAGTCGAAGCCATCGCCCGCGAGAAAGCCGGCCGAGAAACCGGTCAGCCGGGCTAGCGCGCCAGCAGCGGCGCCTTCGCCGAGTCCGTTTCGGGCGTCCACGCCCGCGACGCAAAGCGTCCAGCCACCTCCGGTTCAGGAGCACATTCAGCCACCCCCCCAAACTGCCTCCGTGCCCTCTTCCGATTCCTGGCGCGACCGGTTGCACGCGGCTCTCGTTGAGCTCGGTATGCAATTCACCGCCGACGCCGTGGAACACTCCGAGGTCACCGAATCTCGTGGCGAACTGCATTTTGTCGCGCCGGATGAGTTTGCGGTCTCGCTCAACGAAAAGGACATCCTGAAAGCTGTACAAAAAGTGGCGGGACGCCCGATGCGGATCAAAGTTCGGCTGGGAACGCCGGCCGTGGCGCCCGCGCCGAAACTGAATCAGCCGCCCGACGACGCCTCCGAACGCGCACTCTCGCATCCCGAAGTCCGGCGCTTCCAGGAAGTTTTCCCGGATGCCCAGGTGCGCGTGGTGCGAAACCTCAAGGAATAACACATGAAACTTCCAGGCAACATGCAGGCCATGATGAAGCAGGCCGAACAGATGCAGAAAAAGATGCAGGAGGAGATCGCTCTCATCCGCGTGGAGGCCACCTCCGGCGGAGGGATGGTGACCGTGAGCATGGACGGAAAGAAGAATGTCACCGCCGTGAAGATCGATCCGGAAGTGGCCGGCGATGTCGAGATGTTGCAAGACATGGTGATGGCCGCGTTCAACGAAGCATCGAAAAAGGTGGACGACGAGACCCAGCAAAAAATGGGCGGCCTGCTGGGCGGTATGGGCCTGCCGCCGGGAATGTTCTGACATCCTCCGGCTTCGACTGACCTCGCATGCCCGACTTTGCCGAACCGCTCGCCCGCTTAATCCAGGAATTCAAACGACTCCCGGGCATCGGGCAAAAATCCGCCCAGCGCCTGGCTTTTCACGTTCTGCGCCACGGGCGTGAGGAAGCGGCCGCGCTGGCGCAAGCGCTGGTGGACGTCAAGGACAAGCTGGGAATCTGCGTCACGTGCAACAACATCAGCGACGGCGAGATCTGCAACTTCTGCCGCGATCCGCATCGCGATCATTCCGTGATTTGCGTGGTGGAAGAGCCGCACAATATCTTGCCCATCGAGACCACTCGGCAGTTCAGCGGCGTGTATCACGTGCTGCATGGCGCGTTATCGCCGCTACGTGGAATCGGTCCGGATCAGCTTCGTATCGCGAATCTGATCGAGCGGATTCAGTCCAATGAAGTGCGCGAACTGATCGTCGCGACGAATCCGACGGTGGAAGGCGAAGCGACGGCGGTTTATCTGTCGCGGCTGATGAAGCCGCTGGGCGTTAAGGTCACGCGCATCGCGATGGGGATCCCCGTGGGCAGCGATCTGGAGTTCGCCGACGAAGTCACGATGGGAAAATCGCTGGAAAACCGCCGCGAAATGTAGCCGGGTTCAATTGGAGGGGACCCGGAGCGCACAATGAGCAGGTTGTGGCTCCGGGGCAGTGAGCAACACCCCAAAGGGCTGCCCACTTACAGGATCATAGTCCATCGGCGGCGCGGAGGCAATCCAGATTTCGCGGTGAATTGGATCTGAAACTTCGGGGAACCCGGGCAGTACCTGGGGCGGGTCTCTATCGGGAAGCCTGAGTGCTCGGCGACGCGGACCCAATCTCGAATCCCGCTCCGCCCCTGGTCTCTCGCGGGTTAGATCCAGAGTGCGAAAAATCGTTTCCGAACTAAGGCGAAATTTCGATCAGTGCTTGTGGTGGTGGTGCGCGAGCGAGTAGACCCTCTTCGCCGGGGGGGCGGCGATTGCAACTCGAATCCACTCAATCACTTCTGCTACGCCGGCGCCGCTTTTCAGATTGGTGAAAACGAACGGTCGCTCGCCGCGCATTTTCCGGGCGTCGCGATCCATCACTTCCAGCGATGCGCCCACTAGCGGCGCGAGATCGGTTTTATTGATCACCAGCAAGTCGGATCGCTGGATTCCGGGGCCGCCTTTGCGCGGGATTTTGTCGCCGCCCGCAACATCGATCACGTAGATGAAAGCATCGACGAGTTCCGGACTAAAGGCCGCGGCTAGATTGTCGCCGCCGCTTTCGACGAAAACCAGTTCCAGGCCGGGGTGCGCGCGTTCCAGAGCTTGGATCGCTTCAATGTTCATGGAGGCATCTTCGCGGATGGCCGAGTGCGGGCAGCCGCCGGTCTCGACGCCGAGAACGCGGTCGGCCGGGAGCACGCCTTGGCGCACCAGGAACTCAGCGTCCTCTCGCGTGTAGATATCGTTGGTGACGACGGCCAGGTTCATCTTAGGCCAAAGCTGTTGGCTGAGCACGTGGACCAGCGCGGTCTTGCCGCTGCCTACTGGTCCTGCCACGCCAATTCGAAACGCTCGTTGCAGTGCGGTGTTCATGTTCAGAAAAGGAAATAACGTTGCGCGAGCGGCAGCTCGTCGGCCGGCTCGCAGGTCAGCAATTCGCCGTCGGCTCGGACCTCGTAGGTTTCCGGATCCACTTCGATGCGCGGTGTGGCCGAGTTGTGAATCATATTCGCCTTTCCGACCTTGCGGCAATTCTTGACGGGCACCAAACGGCGCTTCAAGCCGAGCTTGTTGACGTGCTGTTGACCCGCCGCGGAGACGAATGTGACTGAAGTCGATTGCGGCGCGGAACCGAAGCTTCCGAACATCGGACGATAAAGCACCGGCTGCGGAGTAGGAATGGACGCATTCGCGTCGCCCATCACGCTCCACGCGATGAACCCGCCTTTGACGATCATCTCCGGCTTGACGCCGAAGAAGGCCGGGCTCCAGAGCACCAGATCGGCGAGCTTGCCGGGTTCGATGGATCCGATTTCGTGTGCGACGCCGTGCGCGATGGCGGGGTTGATGGTGTACTTCGAGACGTAGCGCTTCACGCGGGTGTTGTCGTTGCGCGCGGAGTCGCCCGCGAGTGCACCGCGCTGGGTCTTCATCTTATGGGCCGTCTGCCAGGTACGCAGAACCACTTCGCCGATTCGCCCCATGGCCTGCGAGTCGCTCGACATCATGCTGATGACACCGAGGTCGTGCAAGATGTCCTCGGCTGCAATGGTTTCCTGGCGGATGCGGCTCTCGGCGAAGGCGACGTCTTCCGGCACTTGCGGATTCAGGTGATGGCAGACCATCAGCATGTCGAGATGTTCGGCGATGGTATTGCGCGTTAGCGGGCGCGTTGGGTTCGTGGACGACGGCAGGATGTTGGGAAGTCCCGCGACCTTGATGATGTCCGGCGCGTGGCCGCCGCCCGCGCCTTCCGTGTGATACGTGTGGATGGTCCGGTTGCCAATGGCTTGGATGGTGTCGTCGACGAAGCCGGCTTCGTTCAGCGTGTCGGTGTGGATGGCGACCTGGACGTCGAACTCATCGGCGACCTTGAGGCAAGTGTCGATGGCAGCTGGCGTGGTTCCCCAATCTTCGTGCAGCTTCAGCCCGCAGGCGCCGGCTTCGACCTGCTCGGCAAGCGGCGCGCTCGTGCCGGCATTACCCTTGCCGAGGAAACCAAAATTCATGGGCCAAGCCTCGGTCGAGCGAAACATCTGCTCCAGGTTCCAGCGGCCGGGTATGCAGGAGGTGGCGCTGGTTCCGGTTGCGGGACCCGCGCCGCCGCCGATCATGGTAGTGGTGCCGTTCGAAAGGGCTTCGTAAATCTGCTGCGGCGAGATAAAGTGGATATGCGAATCGATTGCGCCGGCGGTGACTATCTTGCCCTCGCCCGCGATCACTTCGGTTGCCGCGCCGACCACCAGATCGGGATCTACCCCCGCCTGCGTGTCGGGATTGCCGGCCTTGCCCACTTTGACGATGCGCCCGTCCTTCACGCCGATGTCGGCTTTGACGATACCCCAATGGTCGATGATGAGCGCGTTGGTGATGACGAGATCGAGCGCGCCGTGCGCCGGCTCGCGGAGGGCGGTGGAACTTTGGCCCATCCCATCGCGAATCACTTTGCCGCCGCCGAAGGTGATCTCGTCGCCATAGACCGCGAAGTCCTTCTCGACCTCGATGACCAAGTCAGTGTCGGCGAGGCGAACGCGATCGCCTGTCGTGGGGCCGTAAAGATCGGCATAGGTGCGGCGTGGGATTTTGGCGCTCATCGCTTTAACGCTCCATTGACAAGCGCGTTGTGTCCGTAGACAGCGCGCGAGCCTGCCAGTTCCACCAGCGGTACTTCTTTTTCTTCGCCGGGCTCGAATCGGATCGCAGTTCCGGCGGGAATGTCGAGCCGCATGCCGTATGCGGCGTCGCGATCGAATCCGAGCGCCGTGTTGACTTCGAAGAAATGGTAGTGACTGCCGACCTGGATGGGACGGTCGCCCGTGTTGCGGACCATGACGCGCGCGGTGGCACGTCCCGCGTTCAATTCGATATCGCCGTCGCCAAGTAAGTATTCGCCTGGATGCATTCGCTTTCCTATTGAATGGGATCGTGAACCGTGACCAGCTTGGTTCCGTCGGGGAACGTAGCTTCGACTTGGACTTCGTGAATCATCTCGGCGACGCCGTCCATCACGTCGGCGCGGGTTAGGATTGAGGCGCCGAGCGACATGATATCGGCCACTGATTTTCCATCGCGCGCTGCTTCCAAGATCTCTGTCGAGAGAATGGCCATCGCTTCGGGATAATTCAATTTCAGCCCGCGGGCGCGGCGTTTGTGAGCGAGCTCGGATGCGACAAAGATGAGCAGCTTCTCCTGTTCACGGGGCGTGAGATGCAATCGGAACGGCCTCCTTGGAAGAAAACTAGAGTTTAATAGACTTTTCGGGGAAGCGTGGCGACGCGGCCACAGAGCGACCATTTAGCAGCTTTCCAAAACTCGATCAAGCCATCGGAAAGACGCCGTCCGCTGCGCGCGACTCCTCGGATCACGAGGCCGTGCGCCCGCAGCGTTGTAACTCCCCATAGTATCTCGGAATCTGAAGAGCGGTCGGCGAGAGATTGCAGTTCTTGTTCGAGCGTTCGCCAGTACGACGCGGGCTGTCCCGCGCGGCAGACGTAGCAGGAGGCGAAATGAGGAAACGGGCCGAGACGCGCTAGCGCACCCGCCGAGTGTAAGCGCGGCTGGATGGAGAAACGCTCGATGGCAATGGGCTCGCCGTTCGCCAAGACCTCGAAGGACGACGCGAGCGATTCGTAGCGGAATACTTCGCCCGAGGCTTCGCGGCCGGGGGTGACGCGGTCCCAAAAGATGAGCGAGGCGCCGTCATCGAGTTCGATGCGCGTGCGTTGGTCGAAGCGCGATCCGGCGAAAGGGATTAACGCGTCGGGGAGATATTCGAGATAGGCGGACTGCCCGATCTTGAGCAGCGCGTGCTGCGAGGCGGTCCGTTCCGGTATGCGGCTGCGATAAATTCGCGTGGCGCCGGTGGAGGTGACTTGAGCGCGCGCGCCGGGCGCGACGTCGACTTGCCAATGGAGCGCGTCGGAATCGAAAATTCCGCCCGAAACATTGTGGACGTGCGCGAGCAGTTCGCCGGAGGGCGCTTCAAATCCGCGCAACACGCGCCAGGGCGGCTGCTGCGCGCGCACGCGCAGAATGGTTCGATCGGTAAATTCGAATGAGAGGTGCAGTCGCGAGGGCGGGCTCATCGCTAGCTTATAAACAAACGCGTTCGGAGCGTGGCATGCCGTGCGGCGACGCAATCGAGCAGCGGCGTAAACGACGCATCGCCTCCCAGTGCGGCGCGACGAATCGCGGGCTTGAGGTTCCATAGGATTTGGTGCGCGTGCGTTTGGCCCAGCGGGAGCAAGCGCTGGCAGCAGGCAATCAGAGCAGTGATGGATTGCTGAAGATAAGCTGAGGACGCGGTTCGCGCCTCGAGACCGAGCGCACCGGCGACGAATCCGAAGCAGGCGGCCAGATGGACTTCGCGCGCTTCGTTGGCGGCCGCGAGCAGAAGTTCGCAGCCTGTGATGTTCGCCGAGAGTTGAAGGAATCGCCGGCCCATCGCCGCGGAAGCATCACGCGGTTCGCGGGCTAATTTGCGAGCGCCTAGATCGATGTTCAACCGGAACCAATCCTCAACGGCCAGAACACGGGCCAGCTCGCAGCTTCGAGCGCAATAGAACGCTTCCAGGGCGCCAGTCTCCTCGAGATACCCGGTGAAGAACTGCTCGAGATTTCCGGTGTGCAACAATTCCGTGTCGATGAGCGACTCCAGTCCGAAAGAATGCGCCGCGCCGCCAATCGGTAGCGCGCTGTCAGCCAAATGGAGCAGTTCGAGCAGCGGCGTCGAGTCCACTATTTGTTGGGAGTTAGCGCGTTTGCGGGCACGACGCGTACGGCGAGACCGGTGGTGAGCGAGTCGGCTGGATTCATAATCACGTCGTCGTCCGGCGACACGCCCGAAACCACTTCCACCTCATTTCCGTAATCTTTTCCGAGCACGACCGGCATGAGTAGAACTTTTCCGTTGCGCACCACGCCGATGCGCAGGCCTTCGCTGCGAAACAGAATCGAGCCCACCGGGACAATCACGGTGGGCACCGTGGTCTGGAATTTCAAATGCACCTCGGCGTAGGCGCCTGGCCGCAGCTCGCCGGTGGAATTGTCCAAATCCACTTCCGAGAGCAGCGTGCGCGTGGCCGCATCTATGGCTTCGGCATTGCGCACCAGTTGACCTTTGAATCGACGGCCAGGAAATTCGGCCAGCGTGAGTTCGGCCGGCGTTCCGGGTGTCGCGGCGCGCGCGTAGGTTTGCGGAACACTTACGAACACGCGCAGCTTGGAGATGGAGGCGATGTGGAACAGTTCCCGTGCGGCCCCGCCGTTGCCGGCGTTAATTAGCATTCCGACGTCGGTGTTGCGTGCGGTGATGACGCCATCGAAGGGGGCCTTGACCAGCTTGAAGGCTTGCAGATCTTCCAGCCGCGCGAGATTGGCCTGCACGGCGGCAAGGCTGCTGCGCGCGGCGGCCACGGCCTTTTCGAGTGCCTGCACGTTAGCGGTTTGAGCCTGATATTGCGCCTGGTAAGTATCGTTGTCCTGGCGTGACACGACGCCCTTACCCGCGAGATTACTCCAGCGCGTGGCGGTAACACGTGCTAACTCAGCGTTGGCTTTGCCTTGTTCGAGATTCGCCGAGGCTTGCTCGACGGCGGCGCGCGCCTGCTCCACCGCGCCATGGGCTTGGGTGACCTGTTGATCGAGCTCCGGTGCGTCGATCTCGGCCAGCACCTGCCCGGCTTTCACGCGTGCGCCGATGTCTGCCTGCCAGGTCTTGAGGTATCCGCTGGCGCGGGCGTACACGGGGGCGTCGATGAAGGCTTGTATACTGCCAGGCAGAACGACCTCGCTGCTCATTGCGCCGAGCTTCGGACGAGCCACGGATACGGTTGGAACCGCGAGATCCAGCGTTTCGCGCTTCACCTCGGAAGCGGTGGCGACACGCGAGCGGATTCCACGATAGATGAGCAGTCCAAGCGCCGCGGCTAGAGCGAGCCCCAGGACAATGCGGATGGTGCGTCCGGCTCCGGAGGCGCTGCTCGATCGCACGGGCGTCGGCAATGGGGGAGTCTCGATCATACGCTCACTATCTAGCATCGCTGGCAACACGCTTCCGGTGCAACATACTGAACACCACGGGCACAAAAAACAAAGTGGAAATGGTGGCGAAAATCAATCCCCCGATCACGGCGCGCCCGAGCGGCGCATTCTGCTCGCCGCCCTCGCCCATCCCGAGCGCCATGGGAATCATACCGATGATCATGGCGAGCGCAGTCATCAGGACCGGCCGGAAGCGAGTGAACCCGGCTTCGAGCGCCGCCTGAATGGGATCGCCATTGCGCGCCAGAACCTCCTTGGCGAAACTGATCACCAAGATACTGTTCGCCGTAGCGACGCCGACGCTCATGATGGCGCCCATGAGCGCGGGCACGCTGAGCGTGGTGTGCGACAGGAAGAGGAATACGATAATTCCCGCCATCGCGGCCGGCAGCGCGGTGAGAATGATGAACGGATCGAGCCAGGACTGGAAATTCACGACGATCAGCAGATAAACGAGAACAATCGCCAGCACAAGGCCGGACAAGAGACCTTGGAACGAGCTGGTCATGGTCTCGATTTGGCCGCGCACGGTGAGCTGTGATCCGCGCGGGAGCTCTTTGCGGTTAGCGTCGACGATGCGATTCAGGTCGGCGGCCACCGCGCCCAAGTCGCGATCCTGCACTGAGCCGAAAATGTCGATGGTCCGCTGGACGTTGTAATGCGAAACATCCGCTAGCGTAGCGGTGCGGCTGCTCGACACCATATCGCTCATGATTTCGGGACGACGGCCGTTCTGCGCATCGATGGGAATATTCTCAAGATCGCTGAGCGACGACTCAGCATACTGCGGAGTCTGTGCGACCACGCTGTAGCTGATGCCGGTTCGCGGATCGAGCCAATAGGATGGGGTCACCTGGAAGCTGCCGCTGAGCGAGACCAGCAGGTCGTTGGCGACGTTGAGCGGAGTGAACCCGCTTTGTGCGGCTTTGGTCCGGTCCACCGCAAGTTGGATGCGCGGTTCGTCGAAAAGCTGATGGACGCGCAAGTCCACAGCCCCTGGCACGCGGCGGAATTGTTCGAGCAGGCGCAGGGCGAAGACGTGATTGCCGGCGAGATTCGGGCCGGTGATCTGGACGTCGATCGGCGCGGGCAGTCCGAAGTTGAGGATCTGGCTCACTATGTCGGCCGGGAGAAAATAGAACGACACGCCGGGAAATTCGCGCGGCAATACACGCCGCAATTCGTGGACGTAGTCATCGGTTGGGCGATGGTTGGGGTTGAGCGTCACCATCACGTCGGCGTCCATGGTTCCGATCGGCGCCGAAGTGCTGTAGGTCATGTTGATGGAGCTGTAGGGCAGGCCGATGTTGTCGATTACGCTGGCAAGTTCAGCTTGCGGGATGACACTGCGGATGGAAGACTCGATCAAGTCGCCCAGGCGAGCTGTCTCTTCGATGCGGGTGCCGGTGCGTGCGCGGAAATGCAGGTTAAACCGGCCCGCGTCGACCGATGGAAAAAAATCCTGGCCGAGCCAAGGAAGCAACAGGAACGCGGCCGCGCAAGCTCCGAGAAACGCCAACGAAAAAAGAACGCGACGACGGATGCAAGCTTCGAGCGTGCGGTGATAGGCTCCGCGCAGAGCGTTGAAGCTTCGTTCGAATCCCCGCTGAAACCGCGCCGCAATGTTCCAGGACGCCGGCGCATGCGAATGGTGGGGACCGACGCGCAGCAGGTACATGGCCAGCGTCGGAACCAGCGTGCGCGAAAGGACGTAGGACGCAAGCATCGCGAAAACCACAGCTTCCGCCAGCGGGATGAACAGGAAGCGGGCGACGCCGGTGAGAAAGAACATCGGAAGGAACACGATGCAGATGCACAGCGTAGATACCAGCGCGGGCAGGGCGATTTGCGCCGCGCCATCGCGGATGCCTTCGTGCAGGCCTTTGCCTTCGTCGAAATTGCGATCGATGTTCTCGATGGTGACGGTGGCGTCGTCCACCAGGATTCCGACCGCCAGTGCCAACCCGCCCAACGTCATGATGTTGATGGTTTCGCCGAGCGCGCTCAGCACGCAGAGGGACGTGAGGATCGAAAGCGGAATTGAGATCGCGATAATGAGCGTGCTGCGCCAGGTGCCCAGGAACAACAGGATCATGATGGCCGTAAGGCACGCCGCGATAATGGCTTCGCGCACCACGCCGCTGACGGCCGCGCGAACGAACAGCGATTGATCGGAGATCGGCTCGATCTTCAATTCCGGCGGAAGCGTAGATGCGATTTGCGGCAGCATATTCTTCACCTGCTGGACGATGTCGAGCGTGGAGGCGCTGCCGATCTTTTGAATGGTGAGCAGCACGCTGCGCTGCCCGTTGCGGCGAACGATATTGGTTTGCGGGGCGAAGCCGTCACGAACGTGCGCCACGTCATGCACGTACAGGGTGGTGTTGCCGACCGACTTTACCGGCAGATCGTTCAGTTCCTGAATTGTGGTCGGGCTCGCATTCAACGTCACGTCGTATTCGAACTCGCCGATTTTCGAGGTTCCGGACGGCAGTATGACGTTCTGGCTGGTGACGGCGTTGACGATGTCGCTGGGCGAGAGATTCTTGGCCTGTAGCAACTGCGGCTGAAGATCGATCATGATCTGGCGCTGCTTGCCGCCGTAGGGCCACGGGACGGCCGCGCCTGGAACGGTCACCAATGCGGTTCGAACGATGTTCGAAGCGTAGTCGAACAACTGTTGTTCGGACAGCCCTTGGCCCGAAAGAGCGAGTTGCAGGATCGGAACGCTCGAAGCGCTGTAGATAATCATGAAAGGCGGAGTGGTGCCGGGCGGCATCTGCCGGACAGAGGCTTGCGCCACGGCAGTCATCTGCGCCATGGCGACGTCAACTTTAGCGCCGGGATGGAAGAAAACCTTGGTGATGCTGCGGCCCTCGACGGTCTGCGATTCGATGTGCTCGATGTCGCTGACCGCGGTAGTGAGCGTGCGCTCGTACTGCGAGCCGATGCGCTGTTCCATCTCTTCGGCGTTCAATCCGCCGTAGTTCCACAGCGCGGCGACTACCGGGATGTTGACGTTGGGAAAAATGTCGGTGGGCGTGCGCAGGATCACGATCGGGCTGATCAAGAGGATCAGCAGCGCCAGCACGATAAACGTGTAGGGGCGCTTGAGGGCGATGTCAACGATCCACACTTACGGCAATCTCCATGGCGCGCGGTAGGACTGGGCCCGAATGGGTTTGTCTACTACTAATGTGACAGATGCATTGGCATCGCGCTAAGATGCCGCGTTTTTCTAGAGATACGGTGGCTCGAAAGGGCTAGAACATCAACTTCAACCCGAATTGGATCTGCCGCGGCGTGGTGGCGAGCGTCGTAATCACGCCAGCTGAAGGACTGATGGCTCCGTTCGAAAAGACCGTCGCGTTGGGCGTGCCCAGGTTCACGCGGTTGCCGATGTTGAAGAATTCTGCGCGGAACTGGAGCGAGCTTCGCTCGGTGATGGACGTGTTTTTGAAGACCGAGAAGTCCACTTCGGCCAGGCCGGGCCCGTTGTACACGCCGCGGCCGAGGTTGCCGTATGTGCCGAACGGCGGGAGGATAAACGCGTTCGGATTGAACCATTGGGCCTGTGTACCTTCGATCACCGGACCGGAGAAGTTCGGGTTCAACGATGGACGGTCCGGATTGCGTGTATCGCCGTCGCCCGAGCGGTTCGATCCGATCTGGGGCGTAAACGGGAAGCCGCTCAGCAGCGTGGTGATGGTGTTCACCTGCCAGCCGCCGATGATTTTTTGCTCGACGCCGGTCGCGTCGCCGAGCCAGCGCTGGCCGTGGCCGAATGGCAGATCGTAAATGGCAAGCAGGCTAGCCTGGTGCGTGACGTTGAGCGCCGACGGCCCCCAGTCGAGCGGCAGATCGTTGCGATTTAGGATCATCTGCGCCTGGTTGTTGGCCTGCGCGCCTGTGGGGCCGGAGTTCATGTCTAGATTTTTCGACCAGGTGTAGTTGCCACGGAACAGTAGGCCATGGCTCAAGCGTTTGCTCACGTCGATTTGTAGCGCGTTATAGCTGGAGTTGCCTTCCGTGTACCAGAAAAAGCCGGCGCCGAGCGCGGGATTAGGCCGCATGCCAACGGGAATGTACTGCGTCCCTTGCGCGACGTGACTCTGGCTGGCGGCTGCGGCGGGTGCTCCGCTGGTTGCGGCTCCTCCAGCGGTGCAGCCCGAAGGATTCGTGCAAATCTGCGCGGGAATCGAGTTCGGATCGATGCTCAAGAGTCCGTGATAGGCGTGCGAGCCCACATAGCCGAGGCGCACCACCATGCTATGGCTGAGCTGCTGCTCGACGGTGAAGCTCCACTCCTGTACGGTGGGCGTCTGCGCGTTCGGCTGGACTCCCTGCGGCGCGTAGGTTGCGCAGCCGGTCGGAGTGTTGAAGCCGGTGCAAGTGGTGGGGGGCGGAGTGTTCGGAGCGATCGGGACGATGTTGGCCAACGGTCCGGAGAATGTCAGCGAGCCATTGTACGGCGGCAAAGAATTCATCAGGAACGCCAGCGAATCAATCATGGAATAATACGTGCCGAATCCCGCGCGAACGGCGGTTCGGCCATTTCCGAACGGGTCCCAGGCCAGGGCGGCCCGAGGTCCGAGCAGGTGCGCGGCATTATTCTGCGTATAAATGGAATCGCCCACGCGGGGGTTGGTGATCAGGACGCCGTTGGAATCGGTGAGGTAGTTTGAGGCGCGGCCCAGGGGTTCGTTCCAGCCGGTGGTGAACTCGTACCGCAGTCCCAGGGATAAGGTGAGGTTCGGACGCAGCTTGATAGCGTCCTGGACATACGCGGCGCCGAAGAGGCTGCGCCAGGCGAGTTCATTGGCGGTCGGGATCACTTGAAAGCTGCTGACCGTTCCTTGCAGGAACGAGGTGAGACTGGCGAAAGTCGCCTGGCCCAGCTGACGCGAGGCGCTGTCTTCGTTATCCTGCATGCGCTGGAACCAGACACCGAAACTGAGCTGGTGCCGGCCCTTGCTCCATTGCACGCCGTCGCTATAGGTGAACAGATTGCGGCGATTCCACGCGCCCGCGGCGTTATTGGGTCCAGCCGAAGTGATGCTGCCCGTGCCGGTTGTGGTGACTCCCCCGCCGATCACGATGCCGCCCGGACCTGCACCGCTGACGAACGAAAGGTTGGACGGGATCTGAGTCAGCAGCGACGACTCGAGCTTGTAGCCGGCGCGGGAGAATCCAGCCCGTACGGTGTTCAGCATTTCGGGCGAAATGACGTGCGTTTCGTCAATGCTGGCCACCTGGTCGCGCAGTAGCGTGTAGGAGCCGAACAACGGATCGGCGAGCGGGATCAGGCTGTTGCCATCGTCGATGAGATAGGAACTCGAGAGCGTGTCGCGCGGGCCGATGGTGTAGTCGCCGCGCAGGGTTCCAAAATCCTCGCGGATGGATTGCTTCGGATTGTTGTAGGAATACGCGACACCCGGCTGGCCGGCGATGGGCGGCAACTCGGCGCCGTTGGGCTGGGGGAAGAACGACATGTAGGCGAGCATCGACTTGTTCAGGTTGGCGACTGGCATGCCGTTGGGCAGCAGGCCTTGACGTGCGTTCGCATCCGGCACGATGCTCAGGTTGGAGACCGCGAGCCGCTGCTCAAAGCCTTCGAAATTTCCGAACAGAAAAAGCTTGTCCTTTTTCAGCGGCCCTCCGAGCGCGCCGCCGAACTGGTTGCGCCGGAAGGGCGGGACGGTTCCGTTGTCGAACGCGCCAGGAGAATCGAGTGCGCTGTTGCGCAGAAATTCGAAGAGTGTTCCGTGCAGTTGGTTGGTGCCGGATTGCGAAACGACGCTGACTTGCGCGCCGGAGCGCTTGCCGTATTCGGCGCCATAGGTGTCGGTAAGCACGTTGAATTCGCGCACCGCGTCGATGCCGAGCAGTTCACCGCTCGCACCGCCGGGTGTTACCGCGAGCTGGCTGGATCCGGTGTATTCGATTCCATTCCACAGAAAGATGTTGTCCGACGGGCGGCGTCCGGCGACGGTGAAGGTGTTGCCGTCACTGGTGGAGGTGTTGGCGCTTTTCAAGGTGTAGTTGACGGCGCCTGGATTCAGCGTGATGAGATTGTCGAAGCTGCGGCCGTTCAGCGGGAGATCCTTCACTTCGCTTTCGTTGACCACCCCGCGCGTGGATGCCGTGGTGGTGTTCACAACCGGCGCCTCGGCGGAGACAACTATTTGTTGAGCGAACTCGCCAACCTGAAGCTGGATGTTGACCACGGCTTGCTGCGCTACCTGAAGGTTGACACCCGTGCGGACCGCTTCTTTGAAGCCGGTCTTATTGACGCGGATTTCCTGCGGGCCAAGGGGCAGCGAGAAAACGTTGAAGTTACCGGTGTCGTCGGTGGTGGTGGTGCGCGTGGCGCCGGTTTCGAGACTCTTGACAACCACCGTAGCTCCGCTGATTGCAGCGCCCGTTGCGTCCTCCACTTTGCCCGAAATCGCGGCAGCGACCTGGCTCCAGAGAGGTGCAACCGCAGCTGCTAAAGCGAACAAGAAGAGAACAGCAAACCGAAGCTTGGGGTTCGCAGAGCGAACCGGACGCTGCTTGGTCACGAAACCTCCTGGTATGGCAACAAACGCGAGTTAATCATATTGTGACATCGCCCGGGGGCAGATGGGTGGCGGTGATACACTGAGATTGCTTTCGAAACCCCTCGTGCACAAGCCACTCGTCAGTTTTGCGATCGCGGCCGGAGCCGCGCTCCTGTTCTCGGGGCTGCGGGCGCAGGAAGTGACGCAATCCGTCTGGGACGGTGTCTACACCCGTGAACAAGCCGAGCGCGGGCTTGCCGAGTACAACGAACACTGCCTGGATTGTCACGGCGAGGATCTGGAAGGCGATGCCGAGACCCCGCCGCTGAAGGGCGGCCAGTTCCTGACAAATTGGGACGGCCAGCGCGTTGGGGATTTGTACACGCGCATACGCCGCGACATGCCGCTGAATTTCGAAGCCGGTAAACTGAGTCCCACCGTGAACGCGGCGCTGCTCGCCTACATTCTCAGCATCAATAAGTTTCCGCCGGGTCCGGTGGAGCTTCCGCACATGGTCGAAGTGCTGAATCAAATCCGATTCGAAATCGATCGCACCAAGCACAAACGCTAGCGCGGCGCAGTAGCTGCGATCACGGGCGTAAGCAATCGCAGATTGCCCGCGCTCAATTCCCATCCCGCTTCTGCAAGGCGCTCCGGCGCGGCGCTGAAGACGATCTGGAACACGTTGCGCTGGTGAGACGGAGCCAGCGTCTTGCCCTGGCGCGCCGAGGCAACTGCCAGGTACTTGAGAATCGTGTACACATTGGCTTCTTCGGGCAACTGCCAGTCTACCTCTTGCGTGCAGAAGCGCACGCGCGATCCGCGCTGCGACATGTTCCAGCCCAGAAAGGCGCAGCAATCGATCATCGATTCGAACCAGGCCGATTGTTCGGGCGGCACGTTCAGATCCAGGAAAAACGCGACGGTCTGTTCCTGATCGCGGGCGAATTCGCGGACCTGCAGATCGCCGGTGTGAGCGGTGGCTTTCCAATCGACGTGGCGCGCGCTTTCCAGGATCTCGTACGGGCGAATGCGATAAAAATCGTGACCCTGGCCGCGATAGAAGGACGCGATCTCGCCTTGCAACGACACCAGCAGATCTTCGAATCCCGGCTGGGGATCGATGGAGGGATATACCAGGACCTCGCGCGCCAGCAGAACGTTTATGCGCCGCTCGGCGAATCCGAAGGGAAATCGAGTGGAGACGCGGAAGCTGTTCTGGCGATAGGAGCCGCGCCGGGCAAAAAAAAGCTCGACCGGTTCTTCGACGCACGCGCCGCTGGAGACGACGGGAAAGTAGAGCGGCGCCGAGAGTCCGCTGTCGGCCGAAGCGGTGACGTGAATAGAAAACGAAGGCATCCAGGCCTTGGTGTTGCGAATCACGATGCGGCCCAACTGTTTGCGGCCGGCACAGATGTGCGCTGGAAGCAGGAAGTCGAGTTCCAGGCCGGAGAGCGATAGACGGCCCACGAAGTCGGAAACCAACAGGGTCGCAAGCAGCACGGCCAGGATCAGGAACAGGAGATTGTTGGCCGAGGCGAAGGCCGCTAGCGCGACCAGCACGCATGTGAGAAAGAAGATGAGTCCCTGGCGAGTAACCTGCTGGCGGGCCCCGGCATCGAGCGAGCTTTGGATGCGGGACCACAGGCCGGCCATGAGTCTATTGTCGCGCGCCGGCTGGGACGGGCGTCGCCTAAAACTCCAGGCGAAGATTTGCGCTGTCGCCTTCCTTTGGATAGGTGACGCGATCGCGTTCGATCTGGGCAAACGGAGTGATGGAATGCGGCTGCGACTTGGTTTCGCTCAGGATGTTGATGACATAGACGCCCCGCGCCGCGAGCGCGTCGCCGACCAGGGATCGATGACAGCGCCAGGGCACGGCTTCGGCGCACATGATCGCCGTGCTGCCGGCTTGGGCGAGTTCGATCAGCTGGTCCAGGTTCTTGCGAAATTCGTCAGTCTGCATGTAGTCGGCATAACCGCGAAAGGATGTATTGCGCCACGCCATGTTGATCGAATCCGGCCGAGGATGGCGGAGACCGCCGAGCCCCGGCGTGTGTTGATAGAGGATGCCCGCGGCTTCGAGGCTGGCGCTCAAAGTTTCCCGGTTGAACTGCGGATTGTGACGCGACTTGGGGATGGTCCGGATATCGACGAGTTGCTCGATTCCGTGGGCTTTCAGGATGCGAATGAACTCGTCGATGGGATGCGTGGAATGGCCGACCGTGAAAATCGTGGTTGGCACGAGTGTTCTCTCAAGAGGGCCTGGTCGGACTATAAGCCGGTTTCTGTACCCTTGCGGGCGGCAGTCATTCCTCTGGGCCGGCCATTACTGACCGGCTCGAGCAACCTACCCGAGAGTCGAACGGAGCGGGCCGCTCCTCCCCTCCTATTTGGTCTTGCTCCGCATGGGGTTTGCCCTGCCGGACGAATTGCTCCGTCCGCGGTGCGCTCTTACCGCACCTTTTCACCCTTACCGCCGATCCGAACGCGAGGCCCGAGCCGGCGGCGGTATATTTTCTGTGGCACTTTCCGTAAAACCCGCTTTGAGCGAGTCCCCCCGGCCGTTAGCCGGCATGCTGCCCTATGGAGACCGGACTTTCCTCCCGATCGGCGGATTGCGCCGCTGATCGAGCGACCACCCGTCCGAACAGGCCCGGTCTTATTGTCGCAGGAAAACGCGCTCCACTACGAGCTGCCGATGAAAACTCCAGTCAAGAACACGAGCACGCCGCCTAAGCCGACCTGCAGTGCGGCCGATAGCGGCGGGGTCTCCATGTAGCGGTGGCGTATCCAGGAGATTACCGCGAGCTCGATCAAGACGACGATCATTGCTGCGACCATGGCGGCGCGGAAGTCGGTGATCAAGAACGGTAGCGTGTGGCCGATGCCTCCGAGCGCGGTCATCAAGCCGCAGATGATGCCGCGAGCCCAGGGATGGCCGCGGCCGGTGAGGCTGCCGTCGTCCGACAGGGCTTCGGCGAATCCCATGCTGATGCCTGCGCCGACCGAAGCTGCGAGACCGACGCGGAATGCGTCCCAACTACTGTGCGTTGCGAGCGCGGCGGCGAATACTGGCGCAAGCGTCGAGACCGAGCCGTCCATCAAACCAGCGAGACCGGGTTGGACAACTTGCAGCACGAAGAGCCGACGGTTGGACTCGTCTTCCTGGCGCTTGACGTCCGGGTGCAGCTCCTTTTTCTCGAGCTCTTCGGCGCGAGTCTCATGATGCCGCTCTTCTTGAGCCAAATCGTCGAGCAACTGGCGAACGTGCGGGTCTCGCGAGCGAGCCGCGGCCTTTTCGTAAAAGCGGCGGCTCTCAACTTCCATCGCGGCCGCCTGATCGCGCACCGTATCCAGGCCTAGGTTCTCCATCAACCATACCGGCTTGCGATGCACGAATCCTCGCACGTCTTGACGGCGGATGAGCGGAATGTGGTCTCCGAATTTCTGGTGAAACAGCTCGATCAGTCGCCGGCGATGGCCCGATTCTTCTTCCCGCATTCCCCCGAACACCGCGGCGGATGCGGGAAATTTCTCGTGCAGGCCTTCGGCGTATTCCGAATAGACACGTTCGTCTTCCTCCTCCAGCGAAATTGCCAGGGCCAAAATTTCCCGCTCGGTTAAGCTGTCGAAGCTTTTCATAGGCTCCAGTATGACGCTTAGGCGCGGGACCCGATGGCCTCAAGCGCGCAGTCGTAGCAGGAACCAGACCAGGCCAGTGACGAGCAAAAGAGAGGCGGCGACCGGGATGGCGCGGCGAGTCCAGGCCAGGCGCGCGAGTGCGCTGAGAAGCAGAGCGAAGATGAAAATCAGGAACAGCTCGGCCACCGTCACTCCAGCTAGAAACTCGGGAGCGCGGAAATTGCTTTGCGCAAGAAACATGGAAAAGTAAGCACCGTGAAAAAGGCCAAGGACGCCGACCACGATCCAGCGATGGCGCGACTCGGGCAGCAGGGCGATCTCGAACGCCAGGTACGCAATGGTGAGCGCGGCGGCTGCTTCGATAAAGCGCGGCGAGAGAGACAGACGCAGTCGCGGCGCCAGAACGCACGCGATCGCTTCCGCGGCCAGGAACGCGATGGTGAGCTCGGCGAGCTCGCGGCGCGTGCGTCCAGCTAGCGCAAGACTTGCGAGAAAAAGCAGGGGCGCCAAACCTCCGGCAGCACGCATGAATCCGGAGCTGAACTCGCGTGCGGCGGTTTCGAAAGCAGTGGGTGGACGGAAGCGAATCTCGGCTGAGGTGAACGAGAGATCGAAGACCGCCTGATCGGATTTGTCGCCGCGACGGGCGTGCAGCAAGTGTACGTGATTCGGGACCGTTACTTTCGCGAGCGTACACTCCACTTCGAAGACATCGGGCGGGGCAGGGAACTGGTAATCCGCAGTGCAGACGTACGTTCCCGGTTCTTCCCGGCAGGACGGGTTGACTTGCTTGGCGCCCTTGATTCGAACCTGCTCGAGCAGGGTGTGCTCAGGGTCATGAACGTGGGCGACCTCGTACATCGGCATGCGCAGCTCATAATGCGCACGATCGCCGTCCACCTTCAGCTCGCCGCTGCTCATGCTGACCATGTGTGCCCCCAAGGAACACGGGAACAAGAGTAGCCAGGCCGAGCGCATCATGACTCGCCGTCCACGGCAACCAGGTCTTTGACTCGAGTGCGACGCAACCGAACGAAGAGCACGCGCAAGGTGGCGATCACCGGAACCGAAAAGAACATACCCAGCACGCCTCCGATCTGTTCGCCGGCGAGCACACCGAACAGCACGAGCACGGGGTTCAGCTTGACGCCCTTGCCCATAAGGTATGGAGACAGAACGTAGTCCTGGAACATGCGGAATAGGAGCCAGAACGCGATGTATAAAAGCAAATGGGAATAGCCAGCTAATCCCGTCACGAGCAGCACGAGAAGCCCGGCCCCCGCTGGTCCCACTACGGGAAGAAATTCCCCCAGGCCGCTCAGCACCGCGAGCAACACCATGTAGGGCGCCCCGGTGATGGCGAAAAACAAGGTATTCACCGCGAAACTGGCGACTGCCAGCAACACGAGTGCGCGAATATATTCGCCGAGCAGGCGATCGATGTCCCTGAGTATGCCCTCCACCACCGGGCGCCGGTTTTCATCCACCAGGCTGCTCACGACCTCTTGCTGGATGCCACGGCCGTCCTTGAGGAAGAAGAATGCCAGAATCGGGATCAACACGAGGTACAAGGCGTATTTCGCGCCGGAGAGCAACTGGCCACCCAGGCTCTTGACGTAGGGCAAAACATCTTTTCCGCCGCTGTTTAATTCATCCTGAAGCGCTTGATCGATGCGCGCGCGAACGGGTTCTAACCAACCTGGGAGCGGCAGTTGTTCGATCCACTCCCGATTCTTCAAAAGATCCGGGAGTCGCGTCGCCAGGTTGTTCGCTTCCTCGACCAGACGCGAGCCGACAGTAACGGCCAAGCCGAGAATGCCCGCGACCAGCAGCAAGTACACGATGGTCAGGGCAACGTTGAACGAAATCTGGCGGGGTGTGAAGCGCGCCACCAGGTCGACCAGCGGCATTAAGAGATAGCCGAACAGAAGCGCGATTACGAAGACCACCAGCGTTTCGCGAATCGCATAAGCCGCGGCAATCAGGAGCGCCAGGAGAAAAACGGTCCAGGCAGCGCGCGCGGCGCGCGGATCGATCCCCAGCATGGACTCAGCATACCGTGAAGCGGGCTCAAGACAGCGGACGCGGCCGGCGGTCGGAGATTGGATGACGAAAGTTGGGGTGGGAGG
>Ga0335078_10000392_pt1 | contig 69400 bp, 66 predicted proteins | sample Lox_Sample_32_FD_206711 | JGI IMG/M metagenome (GOLD analysis project Ga0335078, IMG submission 206711) | Soil microbial communities from Loxahatchee National Wildlife Refuge, Florida, United States - Lox_Sample_3.2 | ecosystem: Environmental > Terrestrial > Soil > Wetlands | place: USA...
GGCCGCGGCCAGGTCGGCCGCGGCCAGCGTGGCCAGGTCGGCGTCGTCGCGCTGCAGCACGGCCTCCTCCCCGATCCGGCCGACCGAGCACCGGACGAAGATCAGGCCGTCGGCACCGCGGCGCAGGTGCGGCCACTTGACCGAGGAGAACGTGACCGCCTTGACCGGGTGGCCGTCCACCGCGGGGACCAGGTACCCGCTGCTGTCCGGCAGCCGGGGGAACGCGGCGGCCGGGTAGGCCAGCGTGACAATGGCCATGCTGGCGTAGCTGATCTCGGCGAAGGCCGCGGCGGCCGCCGCGGCGCCGGGCACCCCGCCGAGCAGCCGGCTGGCCGGCCGGCCGGGCAGCGCCAGGATGACGGCGTCCGCGTCCAGCCACCGCGGGGCGTGCGCGGAGCCGACGGTCAGCCGCCAGCCACGGGCCGTGGGGACCAGCCCGCGGACCATGGCGCTGGTCCGCAGCTGCGCGCCGGACGCGGCGGCCAGGGCTGGGGGCAGCGTGCCGAGCCCGCCACGCAGCGTGGTGAACACCGGCGGGCGGCGGGCGCCGTCGCCCGCCGGGCCCGCACCGGGGGCAGGCGTCGCGAGCGGCGCGGGCAGCAGCGAGGCCGCCGCCTCGGTCAGCGACGCATGCCGGCCGGACGCCGCCGCCAGCGCGGGCAGCGTCGCCTCGAACGACAGATCCGCGGACCGGCCCGCGTACACCCCGCCGAGCACGGGGTCGACCAGCCGGTCAACGAGTTCCGGGCCGAACCGGGCCCCGATGTACCCGGCGACCGGCACGTCCCCGTCCCGGGCCGTGGCGGGAAGCTGCGGCTCGCGGGCCGCCCGGGCCAGCCCGTCCGCGGACAGCAGCCCGGTGCGGCCCAGCTCGCCGATGTCCGCGGGCACGCCCATGAACTGCCGGGCGGGCAGCGGATGCAGCTCGCCGCGGCTCCAGATCCGGGCGGCCGTGGTGCCCGGCTCGACCAGGTCGCCGCCCAGCCCGGCCGCCTGGATCAGGCCGGTGCCCTCCGGGCGGCGGGCCAGCAGGGCCTCGGCGCCCACGTCCAGGCGGGCCCCGGCGACGTCGGCCACGGCCAGCTTGCCGCCCACCCGCGCCGCCCCGTCCACCAGGATGACCTGCACCGGCTCGTCACGGAGAAAGAACGCGGCGGCGAGCCCGGCGATGCCCGCACCGATGATCGCGACCACGGGGGACGGCTGGCTCACCCGTTCACCTTACGGGCTCACCTGGTCAGGGGTGCCGACGCCCGCGACGGGGTAGGTCATCCCCCGGGTTGGGGTTAAGGGGCGGAATCAGGGTGATCGACTACAGAGGCCTGCTGGTGGTGGCGGTGGCCGCCTTTGTCGCACCGCTGGTGGCCCGGCAGATACCGCGGCGGCTGGTACCTCCAGTGGTGCTCGAGGTGTTCGCCGGCATTCTCGTCGGCCCGCAGGCGCTGGACCTGGTCAAGCCGCGCGGCGCGGCCGAGGTCCTGTACCTGCTGGGCCTGGGCTTCCTGCTGTTCCTGGCCGGCCTGGACGTGCGGCCGGAGCGCTTCCGGGGGCCGACGTTCCGGCTGGCCGGGTCGGCGTTCCTCGTGTCGGCCGTGCTGGCGGTGCCGGTGGCGTTCGGGCTGCGCGCGCTGGCGTCCGGGGCCGACGTCCGGCTGCTGGCCCTGTGCCTGGTGGCCAGCACGCTCGGCGTGCTCATCCCGGTGCTGCGCGACGCCGGGGAGATCTCCACGGATTTCGGCCAGCTGATGGTCGTGGCGGGCTCGGTGGGCGAGTTCGGCTCGCTGCTGCTGCTCACGATCCTGTTCTCCGCGCAGCCCGAATCCACCACGGTGCAGGTGCTCTACGTGCTGGCCATGGGGGTGGCCGCGCTGGTCGTCGCGCTGCTGCTGCGGATGCTGTGGCGGACCAGGTGGATGGCCCAGACCTTCGCCGACTCCGATAACGACACCTCGCAGCTGCGGGTCCGCGGCGCGTTCGTCACGCTGCTGGTGTTCACCGCGCTGGCCCACGAGTTCGGTGTGGACGCGCTGCTGGGCGCGTTCATCGGCGGCATGGTGGTGGGCATCTCGAACGTCAGCGATCAGGCCAGCCAGGAGCGGTACTGGGCCAAGCTGCGGGCGATCGGGTTCGGCTTCCTGGTCCCGGTGTTTTTCGTGATGACCGGGGTGCAGTTCGACGTCCGGGCGCTCTTCAGCCACCCGTCGGCGCTGGCCCTGATGCCGCTGCTGGTGCTGGCTATCCTGGTGGTCCGCGGCGGGCCGGCGCTGCTGTACCGGCGCCGGCTCGGCACCCGCCCGGCGCTGGCCGCCGGGCTGCTGCAGGCCACCACGCTGACCTTCCCGGTCGTGGTGGCCGATCTCGGCCTGGCCCTCGGCTTGCTCGACCCGGCCAGCGCCGCCGCCCTGATCGGCGCCTCGCTGCTGTCCGTGCTGGTGTTCCCGGCCGTGGCGCTGGCCTTCCGGCCCTGGACCCGCGCCACGCCCGCCACCCCGGGGCCGGCCACGTCGGGTCCCGGGGAACCCGCGGTGGCGGCCGGGGACCCGGACCTGCCCGCCGCGGTGTGATGAGCTTGTTAACAACCTGTGACCTGGGCATCGGGAACCGGTGCGGGGGGCGCCACGTCCCACCGGCATGACATCGCCCAGGTATGTCCGGACCACCGGTGCCGTGCTGGCCGCCGTCACCTGCCTGCTCGTCGCCGGCTGTTCCGCGGGCGGTCGCTCGACCAGCTCCGCCGGGTCCGCCGTAGGCGAGCCGGGCGCGATGCCCCAGCGGGCCGGGGCGGGCGCCAGCGCGGGCCACGGCAGCGCCGCGCTGGACTCACTGCCGGTGGCCAGCGCCGGGTCCATCATCTACACGGCCAGCCTGACCGTGCGAACCGGGCACCTCAGCCAGGCCGCGGCGCAGGCCAGCCAGCTGGCCCGGGCCGCGGGCGGCTACGTGTCCGGGGAGAACGCGTCGGTCAACCGGGCCCACCCGGGCCGGTCCACGATCAGCCTGCAGCTGAAGATCCCGGTGGCGGGCTACGCCGCCGCGCTCAGCGCGCTGTCCACCCGGCTCGGCTCCCGGCTCGCGCTGTCCCAGCGCGCCCGGGACGTCACCGAGACCGTGGCCGACGTGAGCAGCCGGGTCGCCTCGGCCCGGGACGCCATCCGTCAGCTGCGCAAGCTGCTCGCCCGGGCCGGGTCGGTCGGCAGCCTGCTCGACGTGCAGAACCAGATCAACGCGGAAGAAGCCAGCCTGGAAGCACTCCTGGCCCAGCAGCGCGCGCTCGCCCATCAGACCGCGTTCGGCACGGTCAGCCTGCTCTTGGTCAGCAAGCCGGTACCGGCCGTTAAGCATAAGAAGACCCGGGGCGGTTTCCTGGCCGGCCTGGCGGCGGGCTGGCACGGGCTGGTCCGCGTGGTCTCGCTGCTGCTCACCGGGGCGGGTGCGGCGCTGCCGTTCGCGGTGGTCCTGGCGCTGGCCGGCTACCTGGGCTGGCGCGGCCGGCGCTGGCTGCTGCGCCGCCGGCCGCGCCCGGCCGCGGCCGGGCCGGGCGATCCGGATGCCCCCAGCTGAGCCCGGGGCACGCCGCTACGGGCCGGCGGGTTCCCGGGCGGACACCTCATGCACCAGGTCGGTCAGCCTGGCCAGCACGTCCGGGTCGGTGCCCGGGAGGACGCCGTGGCCCAGGTTGAACACATGCCCCTCGGCGGTACGGCCCCGGCCGACGGCGTCCCTGGCCCGCCGCTCGATCACATCCCACGGGGCGAGCAGGATGGCCGGGTCCAGGTTGCCCTGCAGCGCCTTGCCCGGGTCCACCCGGCGGACCGCCTCGTCCAGCGGGACCCGCCAGTCCACGCCGACCACGTCCGCGCCGGCCTCCCCCATCATGCCGAGCAGCTCGCCGGTGGCCACCCCGAAGTGGATCCGCGGCGCGCCCAGGCCGTCCAGCGCCGCGAAGATCCGCTTGCTGTGCGGCAGCACCGCGGCCCGGTAGTCCTCCGGGCTGACCGCGCCCGCCCACGAGTCGAACAGCTGCACCGCGGACGCGCCGGCGGTGACCTGCACCCGCAGGAACGTGATCGTGATGTCGGTCAGCCGGGCCAGCAGGTCGTGCCACAGCTGCGGGCGGCCGTACATCAGCGACTTGGTCAGGTCGTGGCTCTTTGACGGGCCGCCCTCAACCAGGTAGGAGGCCAGCGTGAACGGGCCGCCCGCAAAGCCGATGAGCGGCGTCCCGCCGAGCTCGGCCACCAGCGCGGTGACCGCCTGGGTGACGAACCCCACGTCCGGCGGCTCCAGCGGGCGCAGCCGGGCCAGGTCCTCCTCGCGGCGGATCGGCTCCGCGATCACCGGGCCGACGCCGGGCTTGATGTCGACATCCAGCCCGGCCGCGCGCAGCGGGACCACGATGTCGCTGAACAGGATGGCCGCGTCCACCGGGTAGCGGCGCAGTGGCTGGAGGGTGATCTCGGTGATCACGTCGGGCTGGGTGCACGCCCTGAGCATCGGCATGCCGCCCCGGGCCCGGCGGTACTCGGGCAGCGAGCGGCCAGCCTGGCGCATGTACCAGACCGGTGTGTAGGGCACCGGCTGACGGCGGCAGGCGCGCAGGAAGGGTGCGTCCGCTAGCGGCAGGGTGTTCACATCAGCGATGCTCTCACAGGACTCCGCCGGCGCTGGGTCATCCGCCCAGGTGACCTCGGGACACGCCGCCCGACATCCACCGCTACGCGCGGTCCGCGTGCCAACATCGGGGTCTGCCTGGCGCCGCAGCGGCCCCGTCCGGGCTGCGGCCCTGGCCTGGTGAGGAGGTCAGCAGCGGTGAGCCGACCGGATCGCATGACGGCCAGTGAAGACGACGTACGCTCAGACCATGACGCATGCTGAAGCCATGGCGCCAGACGGCCCGGCGGCTGGGTTCCGCGTCCTCGAGGCTGAGCTCCGCGCGGAGCGTGACCGGCTCTGCGGGCTGCGCCCGGAACTGAGTTTCGAGGACGTCCCGGCCCCGCGCACGCTGGCCCCGTACGCCAGTGCGCTGGCCGCCACCGCGGCGCTCGAGGACAGCGAGGTGGCCAGCGGCCGGCTGGTGCTGCTCTACGACCCAGCCGGGCAGGACGGCTGGGCCGGCCCGCTGCGGGTCATCGCCTACATCCGCGCTGACCTGGACCCGGAGATCGCCCAGGACCCGCTCATCGGCCAGGTCGGCTGGACCTGGCTGACCGAGGCGCTGGACAGCCGGACGGCCGGCTACGCCCAGCCGAGCGGGACCGTCACCACCGAGGTGACCGAGGGGTTCGGCGCCAAGGAGACCGAGCCCGCGGTCACCGGGTTCGAGCTGCGGGCGTCCTGGTCACCCGTGGGCGAGGGCCCGGGGGCGCTGGACGGGCACGTGGCGGCCTGGTGTGACGCGCTGTGCACGGCGGCCGGGCTCCCCCCGCTCGGGGTGACCGCGCTGCGCGCACCGGCGCCGCGGCGGCCGCGGTGACCACCGATGGCCAGCCGCGCGGGGCCACCCCCGGCGCGCAGCCAGAGCCTGAGCCCCCGGTCCCGCTGCTCGAGCCGCGGGACGGCCTGCCGCCGCTGGTGACCACGGGCGAGGCGCTCGGCGCGGCGATCGACGCGCTGGCCAGCGGGCAGGGACCGGTGGCGGTGGACGCCGAGCGGGCCTCCGGGTTCCGCTACGGGCACCGGGCCTTCCTGGTGCAGCTGCGCCGCGGCGGCGCCGGGACCGTGCTGATCGACCCGGTGGCCTGTCCCGACCTGTCGGCCCTGGACACCGCGCTGGCCGGGGCCGAGGCCGTGCTGCACGCGGCCTCCCAGGACCTGCCGTGCCTGGCTGACCTGGGCTACCGGCCGCGGCGGCTGTTCGACACCGAGCTGGCCGGGCGGCTGCTCGGCTACCCCCGGGTGGGCCTCGGCCCGCTCGTCGATACGGTGCTCGGGCTGGGCCTGGAGAAAGGGCACGCGGCCGCCGACTGGTCCACCCGGCCGCTGCCCGAGGACTGGCTCCGGTACGCCGCCCTCGACGTGGAGGTGCTGGTCGAGCTGCGCGACGCGCTGGCCGCGCAGCTGGTGGCCCGGGGCAAGGATGAGTGGGCCCGCCAGGAGTTTGCGGCCGTGCTCAGCGCGGGCCCCCCGCCACCCCGGCCGGACCCGTGGCGGCGCACGTCCGGCATCCACCGGGTGCGTACCCGCCGCGGCCTGGCCATCGTCCGGGAAATGTGGCTGGAGCGGGACAAGATCGCCCGCCGCCGGGACCTGTCCCCCGGCCGGGTGCTGCCCGACGCGGCCATCGTGGAGGCGGCCCGGGCCGCCCCGGCCACGGCGGCCGAGCTGATCACGGTGCCCGGCTTCAAGGGCCGGGGCGCCCGGCGGCACATCGACGAGTGGTTCGGCGCGATCCGCCGGGCCCAGGCCGAAGCCGACCAGGTGCTGCCCCGGCCCGCGGGCCAGCTGACCGACGGGCCGCCGCCCGCGCACCGCTGGCACGAGCGGGACCCCGAGGCCGCGAAGCGGCTCGCCGCGGTGCGCGCCGCGATCGCGGCCCTGGCCGACGAGCACTCCCTGCCCGCGGAGAACCTGGTCCAGCCGGACGCGGTGCGCAGGCTGGCCTGGCAGCCGCCGGACCCGGTGAGCGCCGAGACGGTGGCCGCCAGCATGGCCGGCTACGGCGCCCGCCCGTGGCAGGTGGGCCTCACCTCGGTGCCGATCACCGGCGCCCTCCTCCGGCTGGCCGAAAAGGGCGACGAGTAGCTCGCTACCGTTCAGTAGCTGAAGAGAAAGTGGTCATATTTGCCACATTTCCTCCACCCAACCGCGAGGACCGGGAAATGTCGGTCCGGGTGCGTAGGGTGCTGGGCATGACCGACCTGGCGTGGGCGACGCTCAGCTCACCGGTGGGGCCGCTGGCCGTGGCGTGCAGCCCGGCCGGGCTGGCCCGGGTCAGCTTCCGGGCCACCCGGCGCCCGGCCCCGGCCCGCTCCAGCCCGGACCAGGATCAGGACCGGGCCGGGGACCGCGGCCGGCTGCTGGCCGCCGCGCGGGACCAGCTGGCCGAGTACTTCGCCGGCCAGCGCCAGGCATTCGACCTGCCGGTCGACTGGTCCGGCACGTCCGCGGCCCAGCGCCAGGTGCTGGGCGCGCTGCTGCGGTCGGTCGGCTTCGGCGAGACGGTGACCTATGGACAGCTGGCGCAGCGCGCGGTGGCCGGGCCGGACGGTATTTCGCTGCCCGCCCGGGCCATCGGCGGGATCATGGGCTCGAACCCGATCCCGGTGATCGTGCCGTGCCACCGGGTGGTCGCGGGCAACGGGCTGGGCGGGTACAGCGGCGGCACCGGCATCGAGGTCAAGCGCTGGCTGCTGATCTTCGAGGGCGCGCTGCCCGCCACCCTGGACTGGACCCCGGCCGGGATCTGACGGCCGCCCCGGTCAGCCGGGGCCCCCGGGCCCGCCAGACTCCCCGGGCCCCCGGGGCCCCGCGGGTTCGGCGGGGCTCCCGGGCTCCAGCTGGCACCGGTCGGCCGAGACCAGCGCGGGCCCGGCTGTCTGCAGCACCCAGAACCCGGCCAGCGGCAGCACCCGGTCGTCGGGGAGCTTCGCGCCGAGCACCGCGCACGCCTCCTCCAGGAACAGCGGCAGGTTCTCCCGGTGCCCGCAGACCACCACCGGCCGCTCGCTCCTGGCGATCCCGGCGATCCGGCGGCGCGCGCCGGCCTCGTCCGACAGGCCCATGGTGAGCGCCGGGTCGGCCTGCACCGCCGTCCCGGCCAGGGCCGCGTACGGCCGGACCGTGGCCCGGCAGCGCTCGGCGACCGAGCTGACCACCCAGCCGGGGGCGAAGCAGCCCAGCAGCCGGGCCAGGGTCAGCGCCTGCTGGTCGCCGGCTGGGTCCAGCGGCCGCTCGAGGTCGTCCTCGTGCCCACTGACCCGCCAGTCCATCTTGTGCACGGCCGACGCGTGACGCAGCAGCACCACCGGCACGGTATCGGGCGGGCCGGCCGCGAACTCGTCGAGCACCGGGTGGTCCCGCTGGTAGCTGAGCCGCTCCCGGGCCGCCGGCACCGGCAGCCAGGCCAGCTGGTCCACCTCCGCGTTGGGGGTGAACCCGGGGTGCGGGCCGGCCGCGGGCCGGGCCGCCCAGTAGTCCACCACCTTGGGCCGGCCGCTGCTGGGCTGGTACCAGGTGGTCGGCAGGCGGCGGCCGAGCACCACCCGGATGCCGGTCTCCTCGGTCACCTCGCGCACCGCGGTCAGCAGGACGTGCTCGCCCGGCTCGGGCTTGCCCTTGGGCAGGCTCCAGTCGTCATAGCGCGGCCGGTGCACCAGGGCCACCTCCGGGCCGCCCGCCGCCGGGCGCCACAGCACCGCCCCCGCGGCCCGGATCTCCTCCGGCCCGGCCTCCGGGTCCAGTCCCATCAGCCGTCGGCCGGCGGATGCCCGCGCCGCTGCAGCAGGTACTGCTGCAGATCGCGCAGGGGCTTCCCGTCCGCGTCGCGATGATGGCGGGTCCAGGTGCCGTCCCCGGCCAGCCACCAGGAACTCGTGCCCTCATCCATGGCCATGGCGATCAGCGCCCACAGCTCGTGCTGCTGGTCGGGGTATTTCACCCGGCACAGGCACTCGACCCGGCGGTCCAGGTTGCGGTGCATCAGGTCGGCGCTGCCGATCCACACCTCCGCGTCGTCATCCTCGGGCAGGCCGAACGCGTAGATCCGCGAGTGCTCCAGGAACCGGCCCAGAATGCTGCGCACCCGGATGTTCTCGGACATGCCGGGCAGCCCGGGCCGCAGCGAGCAGATGCCGCGCACCCACAGGTCCACCGGCACGCCCGCGTTGGACGCCCGGTAGAGCGAGTCGATGATCGCCTCGTCGACGATCGCGTTGCACTTCACCTGGATCCGGGCGGGGCGGCCCTCGCGCTGCCGGGCGATCTGGTGCTCGACCCGTTCCAGCAGCCCGGCCCGCAGCGCGTGCGGGGCGACCAGGAACCGCTGGTAGTCCTTTTTCCGGCTGTACCCGGTGAGCACGTTGAACAGGTCGGTGGCGTCCCCGCCGACCTGCGGGTCCGAGGTGAGCAGCCCGTAATCCTCGTACAGCCGCGCGGTGGAGGAGTTGTAGTTGCCGGTGCCGACGTGACAGTACCGGCGCAGCGACCCGTCCGGCTCCTCCCGCACCACCAGCGCCACCTTGCAGTGCGTCTTGAGGTCCACGAACCCGTACACCACGTGGCAGCCGGCTTCTTCCAGCTTGCGGGCCCAGACGATGTTGGCCCGCTCGTCGAAGCGCGCCTTGAGCTCGACCACGACCACGACCTGCTTGCCCGCCTCCGCCGCGTCGATCAGCGCGTCCACGATCGGTGAGGCGTCGCTGGTCCGGTACAGCGTCTGCTTGATGGCCAGCACCCGGGGGTCGGCGGCCGCCTCCACGATCAGCCGCTCCACCGTGGCGGTGAACGAGTCGTAGGGGTGGTGGACCAGCACGTCCCGCCGGTCCAGCGTGGTGAACACGTCGCCCTCGTGCGGGAACGCCGCCTCCGACGGCACGAACGCCGGGTACTTCAGCCCCCGCAGGCCCAGGTCGGCGATGGCGTTCAGCCCGGTGAGATCCAGCGGCCCAGGCAGGTGATAAACGGCGCGCCGGTCCACCTCCAGCTCGGTGACCAGCTTCTCCAGCACCTCGGCGGACATGGACTCCTCGACCTCGAGGCGGACCGCGGGCTCGGAGCGGCGGCGCAGCAGCTCGCGCTCCAGCGACTGCATCAGGTCCTCGGTGACGTCCTCGTCCACCTCCAGCTCCCGGGTCCTGGTCACCCGGAACACGTGGTGCTCCAGGATGTCCAGCCCGGTGAACAGATCGTCCAGGTGGGCCGCGATCACGTCCTCGATCGGCACGAACCGGTGCTTGCCGACGGTTAGGAAGCGCGGCAGCAGCGGCGGCACCTTGACCCGGGCGAACGACGTCACCCCGCTGTCCGGGTCGGCGATCATCACGGCCAGGCTCAGCGACAGCCCGGAGATGTACGGGAACGGGTGGGCCGGGTCCACCACCAGCGGGGTGAGCACCGGGTAGATGCGGTCCCTGAACAGCTGGTGCAGGTCATCCTGCTCCCCGGCGGACAGCTCCTTCCAGCGCAGGATCTCGATGCCGTTGCTGCCCAGCAGCGGCATGATCGTGTTCACGAAGTACTCGGCGTGCTTCAGGCCGAGCTCGTGCGCGGTGTCCAGGGTGTTCTGCAGTACCTGGTCGGCGGGCATCTCCGTGGTCACGCCCTCGACCGGCAGCCCGGTGGCCATCCGGCGCATCCGGCCCGCCACCCGGACCATGAAGAACTCGTCCAGGTTGCTGGCGAAGATGGCCATGAAGCGGACCCGCTCCAGCAGCGGGATGCTGTCGTCCTGGGCCAGCTCGAGCACCCGCTGGTTGAACCGCAGCCAGCTGCCCTCACGCTCGATGTACCGGTCCGGTGGCAGGCCGTCCGCTGCCACCTGGTCCGGCGCCAGCACCTCGCCCTGCTCGCCCCGGGAAACGTCCGCCTCGCCCAAACTCATGACGTCATTGTCCCCAGTGCCTAGTGCGTCAAGACTTTTCGGGGTGCCGTTTTCGGCGTCCCTTAGCAGGGAGTATGCCCGATTACGGGACCGGCGGCCGGCACAGCGCCTCGATGGCGGCCCGCCCGCCGATCTTCACGCGCTCGCCGCGGCCGAGCGCGCCGCCCAGCTCCGCTTCGGCCCGTTCCACGCGGAGCCAGTCGGCATAGCTGACCGGCCGTATCCCCCGCTCTCGCAGGGCGGTGACGAGCCGTTCCCGGGACCGGCCCCGCGCTGCTTGCGCCGGAGCCCGGCCGGCCAGGTCGGCGAGGAGCGAGCGCACCGTGGCGGCCGCGTCTGACTTGTTCGTGCCGACCACCCCGGTCGGGCCGCGCTTGAGCCAGCCCGCGACGTACTCCCCGGGCAGCGGCGCGCCGCCGGGGCCGAGCACCCGGCCGTCGGCGCTGGGCACGGTGCAGCTGCGCTCGTCGAACGGCACCCCGGCCAGCGGCACGCTCTGGTAGCCCACGCTGCGGAACACCATCTGGGCGCCGATCGTCTCGTACTCGCCGGTCCCGGTCAGCCTGCCCTGCTCGTCGAGCCGGGTGCGCTGCACCGTCAGCCCGGAGAGCCGTTCGGTGCCTTCGATCTTCTCGGGGCGCAGCCAGAACCGCAGGGAGAGCCTGCGGCCGGCGCCCGCCGGCGGATGCCCGGCCCAGTCCTGGATCACGGCCAGGTTGCCGCGTACCCGGCGGTCGCTGTCGGCCAGCTGGGCGCTCTGCCCGATCGGGTCGAAGGCGCTGGAGTCGACCTCATCCGGCCGCACCTCGATGTCCACCCCGGCGAGCTCGCCCAGCTCACGCAGTTCCTTGGTGGTGAACTTGGCCTGCGCGGGCCCGCGGCGGCCGATCACGTGCACCTCGCGGACCTTGCTCGCCTCCAGGGCTTCCAGCACCGCCTGGGGGACGTCGGTGCGGCGCAGCTCGGCCGGGTCCCGGACCAGGATCCGGGCCACATCCACGGCCACGTTGCCGACGCCGACGACCGCCACCGACTCCGCGTCCAGGCTGAACGCGCCCGCGTCGGAGTCCGGGTGCCCGCAGTACCAGTTGACGAAGTCGGTGGCCGCGTAGCTGCCCGGCAGGTCCTCGCCGGGGATGCCCATCCGCCGGTCGCGCATCGCCCCGGTCGCGTAGACCACCGCGTCGTAGCTGGCCAGCAGGTCCTCGCGGGTGACGTCGTCACCCAGGTGCACGCCGCCGAGGAAGCACACATCGGAGTGCTCCAGCACGCCCCGCAGGTAGTCGGCGATCGACCTGATCGACGGGTGGTCCGGGGCCACCCCGTAGCGGACCAGGCCGTACGGCGTGGGCAGCCGGTCCAGCACGTCGACCTGGACCACCGCGGGCGGGTCGAGCCTGGCCGCCTGCTTGATCAGCGCCTCGGCCGTGTAGATCCCGGCCGGGCCGGAACCGATGACGGCCACCTGAAGGGCGGTCATTTCGGGTGGTCCGCCAGCTCGGGGTCCAGCTGCGCCACGGCCTCGGTGATCTGCCGGGCCAGGTGCTGCGGGGCCAGGCCGACCTCGTCGAGGATCTGGTCACGGGAGGCGTGGTCCAGGAAGCGCTGGGGCAGGCCGAACGTCCGGACCGGGGTGGGCACCCCCGCGTCACGCAGCAGCCGGCACACGGCGTCGCCGAACCCGCCGACCACCCCGTTGTCCTCGACCGTGACCACCAGCCGGGCCTGCCGGGCGGCCTCCGCGATCGCGCCGTCCAGCGGCTTGACCCAGCGGGGATCCAGCACGGTGACGCCGATCCCCTGATCGGCCAGGCGGTCGGCGGTGGCCAGGCCGGTGATGGCCATCGGGCCGGCCCCGATCAGCAGCACGTCCGGCGGCCCCGGCGGGGCGCGCAGCACGTCCATGGTGCCGAGCCGGGCCACCGGCTCGGCCTCGGCGCCCACGCTGGCCTTGGGGAAGCGCAGCACGGTGGGACCGTCGCTGATATCGACCGCCTCGCCCAGCAGCTCGTCGAGCCGGGGCGCGTCGCGCGGCGCCGCGATCCGCAGACCGGGCACGACCTGCAGGATCGAGCCGTCCCACATGCCGTTGTGGCTGGCCCCGTCCGGGCCGGTGACCCCGGCCCGGTCCAGCACGAAGGTGACCGGCAGCCGGTGCAGCGCCACGTCCATCAGCACCTGGTCGAACGCCCGGTTCAGGAACGTCGCGTAGATCGCCACCACCGGGTGCAGCCCGCCCATGGCCAGCCCCGCGGCGCTGGTCACCGCGTGCTGCTCGGCGATGCCCACGTCGAACACGCGGTCCGGGAAGGCCTTGGCGAACGGCGCCAGCTGGGTCGGGTGCAGCATGGCCGCGGTGATCGCGACCACGTCGGGCCGCCGCCCGCCCACCGCGACCAGCGACTCGCCGAACACCTCGGACCAGGTGCGCTTGGGGATGCCCGTCCCGGACAGGCGGGCCGGCACCTGGTGCAGCCGGTCCTCCTCGTTGTCCTCGGCCAGCTGGTAGCCGAACCCCTTGCGGGTGATCACGTGGACCAGCACCGGGCCGCCGAAGTCCCGGGCCCGGCGCAGGGCGTGCTCGACCATCTGCTCGTCGTGGCCGTCAATCGGGCCCAGGTACTTCAGGCCGAGGTCCTCGAACAGCACCTGCGGCTGCAGGACGTCCTTGAGGCCCTTCTTCATGCCGTGCAGCGTCCCGTACAGCGGCGGCCCGACCACCGGGGTGCGCGACAGCGTGGTCTTGATGTAGTCCAGCACGTTCTCGTAGCGCTGGTTGACCCGGACCATGGACAGGTGGTTGGCCAGCCCGCCGATCGTCGGCTGGTAGGACCGGCCGTTGTCGTTGACCACGATGACCAGCCGGCTGTCCCGGGCCACCGCGATGTTGTTCAGCGCTTCCCAGGCCATGCCGCCGGTCAGCGCGCCGTCGCCGATGACCGCGACCACCGTGCGGTCCGCCTCGCCGCGCAGCCGGTACGCCTTGGCCAGCCCGTCCGCGTAGCACAGGCTGGTGGACGCGTGCGAGTTCTCCACCAGGTCATGCTCGGATTCGGCCCGGCTCGGGTAGCCGGACAGCCCCCCGCGCTGTCGCAGCGTGCCGAACTCGGCCACCCGCCCGGTGAGCAGCTTGTGCACGTACGCCTGGTGGCCGGTATCGAACACGATCTTGTCCACCGGCGAGTCGAACACCCGGTGCAGGGCGACGGTCAGCTCGACCACGCCCAGGTTGGGCCCCAGGTGACCGCTCGTCCGCGACACGGTCTCGATCAGCAGGTCCCGAATTTCGCTGGCCAGCTCGGGCAGCTGGTCGACGTCCAGTTCCTTGACGTCCCGCGGGCCAGTGATGGATTCCAGCAGGGTCACCTGGGTGCTCCCTCTCTCCCGAAGCAGGAATCTGTGGCGAGTCTATTCAGCCGGGGCTCATGCATAGCACGGAAGGCCCGTATCGCGGCCCGGAAGCGGGCCCCCGCCATTGGCCCGCGGTCAGCCGCCAGGACACGCCCGCCGGCCAGCATGGCCCAGCCGCTGCCAACCTCCAGGGGTACCCAATGCGCCGACTGCGGTTGCTCGCGATGGTCGTCACAGTATGCCTGGCCGCCGCGCTGCTCGGCACGGCGGGCGTGGCCGGGACGAGCGCCAGCCCGGCGCGGCGCAGCGGGCTGATCTTCATCACGCCTGGCGACGCCAGGCAGCCCGAGGTCAGGGCGTTCGGCCCGGACGTGTTCACCCGGTAGGGGGCGTGTTCACCCGGGCGCGACGGTAAGCGGCGGGGCGGGAGCCGCGGCCGACCCCCGCCCCGCCGCGCTCATCCCCGCACCCCGTACAGGTAATCCAGGGCCAGCTGGTCGAGGCGCTCGAACGCCAGCCCCCTGGTGGCCAGCGCGTCGATGTCCGGGGTGAAGTCCCGCACATCCTGCCACGTCTCCCCGGCGGCCAGCGTCGGGGTGGTTAGGTCCGGCACCCCCGAGGCGGCCAGCGCCCCGGTGACCTCCGGGTCGGCGCGGAACCGCCGGACCTTGTCCCGCAGGATCAGGTAGTTGCGCATGCAGGCCGCGGCGGACACCCAGACCCCGTCGTCGTCCTCGGTGCGCGCCGGCTTGTAGTCGAAGTGGATCGGGCCGTCGTAGCCGCCCGCCTCCAGCGTGTCCACCACCCAGAACGCGCCGCGCGCGTTGCCCGCGCCGAACCGCAGGTCCTGGTCGTAGCGCGGGCCATGCTGCCCGTTCAGGTCGATGTGGAACAGCTTGCCGTGCCACAGCGCCTGGGCGATGCCGTGCGCGTAGTTGAGCGAGGCCATCTCCTCGTGCCCGACCTCGGGGTTGATGCCGACGAGGTCCGGGTGCTCCAGCTCGTTGATGAACGCCAGCGCGTGCCCGGCGGTGGGCAGCAGGATGTCGCCGCGCGGCTCGTTCGGCTTGGGCTCGATGGCGAACCGGAGCTGGTAGCCCTGGTCCAGCACGTAGCTGGCCAGGACGTCCATAGCTTCCTTGTACCGGTCCAGCGCGGCCCGCACGTCCTTGGCCGCGCCCGATTCGGCGCCCTCCCGGCCACCCCAGAACACGTAGACCCGGGCGCCGAGCTCGGCGGCCAGGTCCAGGTTGCGCATGACCTTGGCCAGCGCGAACCGGCGCACGTCCCGGTTGTTGGCGGTGAACGCCCCCTCCTTGAACATCGCGTGGCTGAACAGGTTGGTGGTCGCGGTCGTCACCACCAGGCCGGTGTCGGCCAGCGCCTGGCGGAAGTCCGCGATCCGCTTGTCCCGCTCGGCCGGGCTGGCGCCGAACTCGAACACGTCGTTGTCGTGGAAGTTGACCCCGTAGGCGCCCAGCTCGGCCAGCTTGCGCACGGCCCGGTCGGCGCGCATCGGGGGCCGGATAGCCCCGCCGAACACCTCCACCCCCTGCCAGCCGACGGTCCAGATGCCGAACGAGAACCGGTCCTCCGGGACCGGCACGTATGCGTCCGTGCTCATCAGGCAGTCCTTTCAGGCGTTCAGGCCGTGTCGGGCGTGTTCAGGCCGGTGTCGGGGGGCGTCATGTTCAGCGCGGCGGCCGCCTCGGGGGCGTCCCAGGCGGTGGTGGCCTCCCGCAGCCAGGCCAGCCGCTCCCGGACGGCCGGCTGCGGCGGCGCGGTGAACTCGGCCGGCAGCCGGCGCGGCCACGGCGGCGGCTCCGGGGTGCCGGCCAGCGCCCACGCCGCCTGCCGGGCCGCGCCGAGCGCGACGTACTCCTCGGCCGCGGGCACCAGGACCGGGACGCCGAAGATGCCCGGGGCCAGGCGGCGGGCGGCCTCGGACCGCGCCCCGCCGCCGATGAGCAGGACCCGCTCCCGCTGCGCGCCCTGCGCGGCGATCAGGTCAGCCGCCTCGGCCAGCGTGGCCAGCACCGCCTCGACCGCGGCCCGGGCCAGGTTGGCCGGTGTCGCGTTGCGGGTGGTCAGGCCGCGCAGCACGCCGGTAGCGTGCGGCCGGTTGGGGGTACGCTCCCCGTCCAGGTAGGGCAGCAGGGTGATGCCGCCCGCGCCCGGATCGGCGGTCAGCGCCCGGGCCGACAGCCCGTCCAGGTCGGTGCCGATCAGCTCGGCCGCCGCGGCCAGCACCAGGCCGGCGTTGACCGTGGCCACCAGCGGCAGGAACCGCCCGGTGGCATCGGCGAACCCGGCCACCAGCCCGGTCGGGTCGGCCGCCGCCACGGCGGTGACCGCGTATGCCGTCCCGGACGTGCCGATGGAGGTGACCAGCTCACCCGGCTGCAGGCCGAGCCCGAGGGCGGCCCCCATGTTGTCCCCGGTGCCGGGGGCCAGCGCGGCGCCACCGCCCGTTTCCCCGACGATCTCGGCGGGCTCGGCCACCCGGGGCAGGCCCGGCTGGTGGCCGAGCGCGGCCGCGGCCACCTCGGGCAGCCACCGGCCCCCGGCCGGCGAGAAGTACCCGGTGCCCGAGGCGTCGCCGCGGTCGGTGACCGGCTCGCCGGCCCCCAGCCGCCAGGTGAGCCAGTCGTGCGGCAGCATCACCCGGGCCACCCGGGCTGCGTTGGCCGGCTCGTGGGTGGCCAGCCAGCGCAGCTTGGTCACGGTGAACGAGGCGCTGGGCACGCTGCCGGTGTGCTCGGCCCACCACGCCGGGCCGCCCCGCTCGCTGATCAGCTGCTCGGCCGCCCCGGCCGAGCGCAGATCGTTCCACAGCAGCGCCGGGCGGATCACCTCACCGGCGTCGTCCACCACCACCATGCCGTGCTGCTGCGCCGCGACCGCGATCGCGCCGGCCCGGCTGAGCAGTCCCGTGCCTGCCTGCTGCAGCGCCGCCCACCAGGCCGCCGGGTCGCACTCGGTGCCCGGCGGGTGCGGGGCGCTGCCGCGGGCGACCACCGTGCCGTCCTCGGCCCGGCACAGCAGCACCTTGGTGGACTGAGTGGAGGAATCCACTCCGGCGACCAGCATGCGCACCTCCAGCGACGGACACGAACCTACCGTGGCCGGGCCGGCCCGGTCTCACCCCACACCGGGCCGGCTGGCGGGCGGCAGGGTGACGTCCCGGGCGGCGGGCCAGCCCGCCACCAGTTCCAGGCCGATGACCGCCAGCAGGCAGCCGACCGGCACCGTCCAGCCACCCGTCACCGAGTGCAGAAAGCCCATGGCCAGCGGGCCGATCGTGGCCACCAGGTAGCCGACGCTCTGCGCGAACGCGGAGAGCGACGCGGCGGCCACCGGGTCGGGCGCCCGGGCCATGGTGAAGAAGAGGGCCAGGCCGAGCGCGGCGCCCTGGCCCATGCCGAGCACGATCGTCCAGAACGCGGCCCCGCCCAGCGGGGCGAACCAGCACCCGGCCAGCCCGGCCACGCTGGCCAGGATGGTCCCGGCGATCAGCGCCTGCTGGCTGCGCGCCCGGTGCGCGAGCACCGGGATGACGAGGGAACTGATCGCGCCGCCCAGGCCCATGAGGGCGAGCAGCGCACCGGCCACGCCCGGGCTCTCCCCACGGGCCCGCAGCATCGTGGGCAGCCAGGACAGCGCGGCGTAGAAGGTCAGGCTCTGCAGCCCCATGAACGCGGTGACCTGCCAGGTCAGCAGGTGCCGGGACACCCTGAGCGGGGGCGCAGCGGGCGCAGCGGCGGGCGCGGTCGCGGCGCCAGCGGGCCGGGTGCGGTAGCGCCGCTGCGGCAGCCACAGCAAACCCGCGGCCACCGCGGGGATGGCCCACAGCCCGAGGGACAGCGCGACCGAGCCGCCGGAGGCCTGGTACACCGGGACCGCGATCAGCGAGGCCAGGATCGACCCGGCCGACAGGCTGAGCAGGTAGAGGCCGAGCAGCAGCCCGGCCTGCTGCGGCCGCCGCCGCTTGATCAGGCTGGGCAGCAGCACGTTGAGCAGGGCGATGGCCGCGCCGGCCAGCGCGGTGCCGGGGAACAGCAGGCTGCCCGGCAGCGCGCCGCGCAGCAGCAGGCCCACGGCCAGCAGGGCCAGCGCCCCGCCGAGCACCCACTCCTCGCCGTAGCGCCGGCTCAGCGGCGCGCCCACCCCGGAGCACACGCCGAACGCGAGCACCGGCAGCGCGGCCAGCGCGGCGATCGCGGCGGACGGCAGGTGCAGGCTCGCAGACAGCTCGGGGAACAGCGGCGGCAGGCTGGTGATCGCGGCCCGCAGGTTGAACGCGAGCGCGATGATGCCCACCATCAGGAGCACGGTATTGCGCGCAGCATCGCGGGCCCGCGTGGGGGAAAGCCCCGGGGGAGCGGCAGGTTCAGCCATTTCCCGCCACGCTACCGTGCCCGCTCCGCGCGGCCTCCGGCGAGCGGCCCCGGCTCAGGCGCGGAGGGAGCGGAGCACGTACTGCATGATGCCGCCGTGCCGGAAGTACTCCGCCTCACCGGGGGTGTCGATCCGGACCACCGCACGGAACTCCTTGCCGTCGGCCCGCACGGTGACCTCCCTGGGCACCGCCCCGCCGTCGTTCATCTCCTCGATGCCGGTGATGTCGAACACCTCATGGCCGGTCAGCCCGAGCGAGGCGGCCGACTCGCCCGGCCGGTACTGCAGCGGCAGCACGCCCATGCCGATCAGGTTGGACCGGTGGATCCGCTCGAACGACTCGGTCAGCACGGCCCGCACGCCGAGCAGCAGGGTGCCCTTGGCCGCCCAGTCCCGGGACGAGCCGGAGCCGTACTCCTTGCCACCCAGCACGATCAGCGGGGTGCCGTCCGCCAGGTACTGGCGTGACGCGTCGTAGATGGACGTCTGCGCGCCGTCCGGCAGGTGCACGGTGACCCCGCCCTCGGTGCCCGGGGCGAGCTGATTGCGCAGCCGGATGTTGGCGAACGTGCCGCGGATCATCACCTCGTGGTTGCCCCGACGGGAGCCGTAGGAGTTGAAGTCCTTGCGCTCCACCCCGTGCTCGGTCAGGTACTGCCCGGCCGGGCTGTCGGTCTTGATCGCGCCGGCCGGCGAGATGTGGTCGGTGGTCACCGAGTCACCCAGCATGGCCAGCACCCGCGCGCCGTGGATGTCGCTGACCGGGGCGGGCCGCTCCGGCATGCCGTCGAAGTAGGGCGGCTTGCGGACGTAGGTGGAATCCGCGCCCCACTCGAACGTGTCGCCGCCGGGCACGTCCAGCGTCTGCCAGCGCTCGTCGCCCTGGAACACGTCGGCGTAGTCCCGGCTGAACATCTCGGCCGCCACCGCGTCCTGCACCACCGCGGCGATCTCCGCCGCGGAGGGCCAGATGTCCCGCAGGTAGACCGGGGTGCCATCGGGCCGCGACCCGAGCGCGTCGCGCGCCATGTCGAAGTCCATGGTGCCGGCCAGCGCGTACGCGACCACCAGCGGCGGTGAGGCCAGGTAGTTCATCTTCACGTCCGGGTTGATCCGGCCCTCGAAGTTCCGGTTGCCGGACAGCACCGACACCACGGCCAGGTCGCTCGCGGCCACCGCCTCGCTGATCGCCTCGGGCAGCGGCCCGGAGTTGCCGATGCACGTGGTGCAGCCGTAGCCGACCAGGTTGAAGCCGAGCTTGTCCAGGTAGGGCAGCAGCCCGGCCCGCTCGTAGTAGTCCATGACCACCTTGGACCCGGGGGCCAGCGTGGTCTTCACCCACGGCTTGCGGGACAGCCCGGCCTCGACCGCCTTCTTGGCCAGCAGCGCGGCGCCGACCATGACCGACGGGTTCGAGGTGTTCGTGCACGAGGTGATCGCCGCGATGACCACGGAGCCGTGATCCACGGAGGTCTTCGTGCCATCCTCCAGCGTGACCTCGGCTGGCTGGGACGGGCGCCCGGCGCCGGTCCTGGTGGGCGGCCCAGCGGGCTGCCCGCCGTTCTCGCGGTCCGGGACGAAGGGGTCGGAGGCCGGGAAGGTGTCGGCCACGTCCTCGTCCAGCCGGTCGAGCCGCACGTAGCTGCCGAGCGCCTCGCGGAACGACTCCTTCGCGTCGCTGAGCGCGACCCGGTCCTGCGGCCGCTTCGGGCCCGCCAGCGAGGGGACGATCGTGGACAGGTCGAGCTCGAGTTCCTCGGAGTAGCGGGGCGTCGCGCCCGGCTCGTGCCACAGACCCTGCTCCTTGGCGTACGCCTCGACCAGCGCCACCCGCTCGTCCGGGCGGCCGGTCAGCCGCAGGTAGTCCAGGGTCTGCTCGTCGATGGGGAAGATCGCGCAGGTGGAGCCGAACTCCGGGCTCATGTTGCCGATCGTGGCCCGGTTGGCCAGCGGCACCGAGCCCACCCCGTCCCCGTGGAACTCGACGAACTTGCCGACCACGCCGTGCTTGCGGAGCAGTTCGGTGATGGTCAGCACCAGGTCGGTCGCGGTGGCCCCGGACGGCAGCTCGCCGGTCAGCCGGAAGCCGACCACCCGCGGGATCAGCATGCTGATCGGCTGGCCGAGCATGGCCGCCTCAGCCTCGATGCCACCCACGCCCCAGCCGAGGACGCCCAGGCCGTTCTGCATGGTCGTGTGCGAGTCGGTGCCCACGCAGGTGTCCGGGTAGGCGGCGCCGTCGCGGGCCATCACCACCCGGGCCAGGTGCTCGATGTTCACCTGGTGCACGATGCCGGTGCCCGGCGGCACCACCTTGAACTGGCGCAGCGCTTCCTGCCCCCAGCGCAGGAACTGGAACCGCTCCCGGTTGCGGCCGAATTCCAATTCGACGTTCCGGTCGAAGGCGTCCGGCCGGCCGAAGATGTCGGCCACCACCGAATGGTCGATGACCAGCTCGGCCGGCACCAGCGGGTTGATCTTGCCCGGATCGCCGCCCAGGTCGCGCATGGCCTCGCGCATGGTGGCCAGATCGACCACGGCGGGCACCCCGGTCAGGTCCTGCAGGATGACCCGGGCCGGGGTGAACTGGATCTCGGTGGCGGGCTCGGCCGCCGGGTCCCACTGGGCCAGCGCGGTGACGTGCTCCGCGGTGACGTTGCGCCCGTCCTCGGTGCGCAGCAGGTTTTCCAGCAGGATCTTCAGGCTGTACGGGAGGTCCGCCGACCCGGCCACCGCGTCCAGCCGGTGAATCTGGAACCCGGTCCCGCCCGCCTGCAGGGCGGCCTGGCTGCCGAAGCTGTTCGCGGTCATCTGGGTCCGCCTCCCGGTCACAAGTATCTCGATATCGAGTTAACTTACGCCCATGCTAGGGCGAGCTTATCTCGACATCAAGGTACCGGCTGCGGATCCCCGGCCGCCGGCCGATCGGGCAGGATGTGCGGGTGACTGAACATTCGGAGCGCCCCTGGGGCAGCTACACCGTGCTCGCCGAGGGCGATGCGTTCAAGGTCAAGACCATCGAGGTGCATCCCGGCCACCGGCTCAGCTACCAGAAGCACGCCCGCCGGGCCGAGCACTGGTTCATCGTGCAGGGTGATGGCGTCGTCACCCTGGATGGCGCCGACGTGCCGGTGCACCCGGGGGTCGCGGTCGACGTCGGGCTGGGCGTGGCGCACCGCATGCACAACACCGGCTCCGCCCCGCTGGTCTTCGTCGAAGTGCAGCACGGCGACTACTTTGGCGAGGACGACATCGTCCGGCTGGACGACGACTACGGCCGGCACGCCCCACCCGGCTGAGGACCATCGCATGCCCGCTGCCCGGCACTGCCGCCACTGCCTGGGTGACTGCCCGGGCGACTGCCTGCTGCCAGGGGGCGGCGGCCGGTGCATCCACCAGCCGCTCCCGCGCCGCACGGCGCGCGAGCAGATCCGGCTCATCGGCACCCGGCGGTTCTGGCGCCGCCTGCTGTGGGGCCCGGGGCCGCCGTCGTCCTGACCCTATCGCCCGGGTTCCCCGCGGCTGACCCGCTCGATCAGCGGGCTCAGCAGTTCCCACGCCTCGTCATCCTCGGCTGTTCCGGTGTGCGGGCGGCGGAACCGGCTCACGTCGATCGCGATTTCGGCGATATCCCAGCGCAGCCGGTACAGGTCCGGCAGCGGCGGCCGAGCAACGATGCCCGTGGCGCGGGCATAGGCGGCCAGCACGCTCCCGTCGCCCGGGTCGAGATCCCACAGGTCGCGTTCGGGCGGGCCACCAGCACCGTGTCCCAGTCGATGAGCAGCCAGCACCCGGCCACGGTAACGCCGGGCCCGCCCGCCCGCTGACAATCTGACGCGCGACGCCGGGCCATTACCTGTCATCTCTCCCTTAATGCGGCGATCCATATCCGGCCGATTGCGCCTTTCGGGCATCTGAGCCTCCTGGAGGAGCGGCGAGACTATTCCCCAGCGGGGCCGCATCTGGGTGCGTATCCTGGCAACAGCAAGGGCGAACCACGGGGCTGCATCTGTCAACTGAATGGGAGCTGGGTAATGCAGGTTCTTCAGGACCGAATTTCGGCCGTAGACCGTGTTCTCGCCGACCCGCCACAGGTGCACCCCCGGGCGAAGGGCGTCTGGAGCACCGATCCCGCGTGCTACGAATACATGGCCACGCTGGCGAAGCCCGGAAGCAGGACACTGGAAACTGGCCTGGGTGTATCTACGGTGCTTTTCGCACTCTGGGGATGCCAGCACACATGTGTAGTGCACAGCGAGCCGGAGGTAATTGCCTGCCAGAACTACCTCAAAGCGCACGAGATTTCCGAGGACAACATCGACTTTCAGATCGGTCCCTCGGAGCGGGTACTTCCGAACCTTGCCCTGCATGACCTCGATCTCGTGTTCGTCGACGGGTGCCATGGCTTCCCGCTCCCCGTCATCGACTGGTTCTATGCAGCCTCGATGCTGCGCGCCCGCGGAGTGGCTGTGCTGGATGACGCCCAACTGTTCCAGGTACGGCTGGGGCTGTTCGACTTCCTGAATAAGGACCCGAGGTGGGTCAGAACCAGACGCCGGCCCAAGTGGGTGGCGTTTCAGCGCCAGGAAAGCGGCTCCTTGGGTGAGGAGTGGGCTCGGCAACCATTTCTTGGAATTCCTCTCCGCATTCGATGCGAAGGTCTGGTGCCAGCCCAGGCCCGGCCGTTTGTCAGTTCGGTCGGGCGGCGCTTTCGTCTGCTGTAACCTGCTTGACCAGAATTGACGGGTCTCTGGCTGGTTCAGTCCGTATTACTTGGCGGAATAGGGTCTGCCTGGGCGGGTGTGGCCACAGCGCTTGCGTGGTCGGTCGCGCCCAGCTATAAAGAACGAGCTTGTCTCGTCGCAGAAACCAGCCACACCTATTTATGGGGGTAATATGTTCCAGATTGCTGGAGCATTTTCTCGAATGCGCCGATTCCGCCGTCTGCGTATCTGGCTGGCGGCCGCGGTGGTCGGCACGCAACTGGCGATGGTTACCGGGATGCTGCCGTCTGGGCATACCGGGCGGGCCTGGGCGGATGACACCACCGCGTCGCATAACAACCTGCGGACCGGATGGGATCCGAATGAGCCGGGGCTCAGCCCGGCGGTGGTGGGCGGGGGCAGGTTCGGCCAGAAGTTTTCCACCGCCGTGAACGGCAAGACCTACGCCCAGCCCCTGGTGGTCGGCTCGATGCTGATTGTGGCCACCGAGAATGACTGGGTCTATGGGCTGAACGCCACCACTGGCCACATCGTGTGGCAGCGCTCGCTCGGCACCCCGTACCACATCACCAGCTGTGCCGCCCTGACCCCCAATATCGGGGTAACCGGCAGCCCGGTGTATGACGCGGCCAACGGCAATGTGTATCTGATCGCGCAGGTTATGAGCAGTACCGGGCCGACGTACCGGATGTTCGGGCTCAAAGCCAAGACCGGGAAGCTGATCACCGGGCCGCTCATCCACGGGACCGCGACAAACAAGCCGGGCTTCGCGTTCAGCCCGACACAGGAACTGCAGCGGCCCGGCTTGCTGCTGATGAACGGGTGGATATACGCGGCGTTTGGTTCCCACTGCGATAGCCGCCCGTATACCGGGTTCGTGGCCGGCGTGAACGTGGGCAGCGGCCGGGAAACCCTGTGGGCCGATGAGACCGGCGCGACGGACGGCCTGGCCGGAATCTGGCAGTCTGGCAGCGGGCTGATGTCGGACGGGCCGGGGAGGATCTTCTTCGCCTCCGGCAACGGCACCGACCCGGCGCCTGGCCCTGGCAGCCCACCAGGAGGCCACCTGGGCGAGTCGGTCGTCCGGCTCGCCGTCCAGCCCAGCGGGTCACTGGTCGCCCGGGACTTTTTCAGCCCGGCGAACGCCCCGGCCCTCGACACCAAGGATATCGACCTCGGCTCCGGGGGCCCGGTCGGACTGCCATTCGGCACCCGCGCCGACCCGGACCTGCTGGTACAGGCCGGCAAGGACGGGCGCCTCTTCATGCTCAACCGCGATCACCTCGGCGGCCGTGAGCAGGGCCCGCACGGCACCGACGCGGCGGTGGGGGTGTTCGGCCCGTTCAAGGGTGAGTGGAACCACCCCGCGGCATTTGCCGACACTCCTACCCTGACCCCGGCCGACAGCGCGGCCGCCCACGACTTCATCTACTACCTGGGCACGGGTGACCGCCTGCGGATACTCAAAGCCGGGGTAACCGGCTCAGGCACCCCGACATTGACCGACGTAGCCAACACGGCGAACTACTTCGGGTACTCCTCCGGGGCGCCCGTGGTGACCTCGAACGGGACGACTGCGTCGTCGGCCGTGGTCTGGGACGTCTACGCATCCGGGCCGTACGGGGGGGACGGCACGCTTCGCGCGTACCGGGCCGTTCCGCCCGGTAGCTGCACCGGCGCTGCACCGTGCGCCCCGCGACCGATCTGGTCGGCCTCAATTGGGACCGCGGTCAAGTTCGAGATTCCCGCGGTCAGCAACGGCATGGTGTATGTCGCTGCGGCCGGGCACGTGCTCGGGTTCGGCTCGACTGCCCCGCCGGCCCGGACGGCGGGCCGCGGGCGGCCGTCCAGCTAGCTGGAACCTGGCCGGTCGGTGCCAGCCGCTGGCTGGGGACCGGTTGTCGCGGGCGTCAGCCCGGCACGGCGGGCTTGTCCAGGCCGTGCCGGGCGGCGGCCACGTCCCGGTCACCCAGGCCCGCGTCGGCCAGCCCGGCCCACCGGTCCCGGATCGCCGCGATGACCGGCAGCGGCCGGTCGGTGGCCGCCAGGGCCAGGCCGATGTCTTTCAGCGCCCACTGCAGCGAGAAGTCCGGCGAGTCGTCTCCGGCCAGCATCTTCTGCGCCTTGGCGTGGGCGGCCGGCGAGGCCAGGTTCCCTTCGGCCAGGAAGCCCAGTACCTCCTGACGGGACACGCCCAGCGAGTCGGCCAGCGCGATGACCTCGGCGGCCCCCTCAACGAGGGTGACCAGCCAGGTATTCAGCACCAGCTTGAGCCGACTGCCGTCACCCGCCGCACCCAGCCACCTGACGCGCTGGCCCAGCGCGCCGAACACCGGCTCCAGCCGGGGCCGCGCGGCCTCCGGCCCGGACGCAAGGATCAGCAGCTGGCCAGCCTCAGCCGGTCCCCTGGTCCCGGACACGGGCGCGTCCACATAGCTCACGTCGGGCCGCTCGGCGGCTACCCGGGCGGCGAGCTGCTCGGTGGCGGGCACACCGATCGTGGCCATCTGGGCCCACGCCGCCCCCGGCGGCGTCGCGGCCAGCATGCCCTGCGAGAACGCCACGTCCTGCACGGCGGCGGCGTCCGACACCATGGTGATCACCACATCGGCCTGCCGCACCGCGGCATCCGGGAGCTCATGCGCGGTCGCGCCCTCGCTGGCCAGCTGGGCGGCCGCCTCGGGGGTGCGGTTCCACACGTCGACCCCGAACCCGGCCCGCAGCAGGCTGTGCACCATACCGCGGCCCATCGTGCCGATCCCCAGCACCGCCACCCGCGGCAGCGTGTCGCGGGCTACTGGTGAAGTCATGTCCGATACCTCCACTAACCGTTCTTACCGGACGGCGCCGCGCTCGCGCAGGCGGCCCTGGCCCGGCGCGATCAGCGTGGCCAGGCCGGCCCGCGCCGCGCCCGCCAGCATCCGGCCCGCGCCGCGCCCGCCAGCTTCGCGGCCCCCGGTAACCCCGGCCGGGTGGCCGCCGGGCCCGGTCCGCTGAGGTCAGTCTTCGTGACTGGCGTGCCGGTCGGCTGGGCTCTGCACCGAGCCGCGCAGCCCGCGGAGCACCCGCAGCCAGTCTTCCGCAGAGTCCGGGTTCCACCCGACGTTGGGTTTGCGGGCCGGCCGCGTCTCAGCGGCTGGCTCCGGCGCCCATCCCGCGGCGGGCTCGGAGGCCCACCCGGCGGCGGGCTCGGACGCCCACCCGGCGGCTGGCTCGGGCGCCTGTTCCACGCCAGGCTCGGGTGCCCATGTCGGAGCCGGCTCAGCGGCCAGATCCGCGCCAGGCTCGGGCGCCCATTCCGGAGCCGGCCGCGCCCGCCGGCCTGGCCGCGGGGGCAGCGGCCACGGCTGCGCTGGCCCGGCGTCCAGGCGCCCGGCCCGCGGTACGCGCTCCGGCAGCGGCTCGGACGCGGCGCTCGCGGCCGGGGCCGGGGCCGCCGGGGCCGCGGCCGGGGACGGGGACGGGGACGCCGCAGCCTGCACCGGGGTCGCGGTCTGGGCTGACGCCGCGGCCGGTCTGGCCGCCGGCCCCGCATCGTCCCCCGGCGGGCCAGCGGCCGACGGCACATCCGCGTGCCGCGCGGCCCGGTCTCCGGCCACGATGGTGACGATCATCGCCAGCCCGCACAGCACACCCGCCGCCACCAGGACCAGCCCAGCAACCCGGATGACGCCGGTCGCGCCCTGCGGCACGAGCCCGCCGACCGCGACGAGCAGCCACGCGGCCAGCCCAGCGGTCAGCATGACCGAGCCGGTCACGGCCAGGCCCACGGCACGCCGCACCGTGCGCCGGCCGACTGGTCCGGAGTCATTCAGCCCAGCGCCCACGGGCGACACCATACGGGACCTGTGTCCCGTATATCCCGGACTCTGGCTCAGTCCGTGCCCGGCAGAAACCGGGCATGTCCGGGTTTCTGCTCCCATGGCTGCTACTGGGGTACTACGGAGAAATACTCTCCGGTAGTGGCAAGATGAGCTGACATCCGCCTGTCATGGCCGGAGGTTCCAACGATGCACCTGCTGGACTGCGAGGCGGCGTTCGAGGCCAGCCCGGCTGCCGTGTGGCAGGTCTGGACCGACGTGGCCAGCTGGCCGGACTGGGACGTCAGCAAGGAGATCGCCCGGCTGGATGGTGAGTTCCGGGTCGGCACCACGGGCTGGGCCAAGCAGCGGAACAACCTCGGCGGGCTGTTCATGATCACGCTGATCGACCCGGGCAGGCGCTTTGTCACCGAGTGCCCGCTGCCGGTCGGCGCCGGCAAGGTCATCTTCGACCACCGGATCGAGGCGCTGGACCGCGGGCAGGTCCGGGTGGTCAAGAGCGTGGCGGTGCAGGGCGGGTTCGCCCCGTTGTTCCGCCTGGTCGTCGCGCCCAGGATGCGCCGTGACATCGCTGAATCGCTGGCCGCGATGGAACGGCGGGTGCGTTCCCGGCATCGCGGCTCGGCCCCGGCCGTCGGCTAGCCGCCGGCCGCGGCCCCATCTGTCCCGCGATGGCCCGGTAGTGGATAATGCGTTGTCCGGCTGGTTGCCGACCAGCACAACGGGAGGGCACGCATGAACGGTCAGGTCAAGTATCTGCTGCAGGAGTCCGAGCTGCCGCGGCAGTGGTACAACGTGATCGCGGACCTGCCCTCTCCCCCGCCGCCGCCGCTGCACCCGGGTACCCGGCAGCCGGTCGGGCCCGATGACCTCGCCCCGCTGTTCCCGGCCGCGCTGATCGGCCAGGAGGTGTCCGGCGACCGGTACATCCCGATCCCCGAGCAGGTCATCGACGTATACCGGCTGTGGCGGCCGACCCCGCTGTTCCGCGCCCGGCGGCTGGAGGCCGACCTCGGCACCCCGGCCCGGATCTACTACAAGTACGAGGGGGGCAGCCCGGCCGGCTCGCACAAGCCCAACACCGCGGTGCCGCAGGCCTACTACAACGCGGCCGAGGGCGTGAGCAGGCTGACCACCGAGACCGGCGCCGGGCAGTGGGGCAGCGCGCTGGCCTTCGCGTCCGCCGTGTTCGGCCTGCAGTGCGAGGTCTGGCAGGTCCGGGCGTCGTATGACCAGAAGCCGTACCGCCGGCTGCTGATGGAGACCTACGGGGCCACCGTGCACCCGAGCCCGTCCGACGTCACCACCTCGGGCAAGGCGGTGCTGGCCGCCGACCCGCAGTCACCGGGCAGCCTGGGCATCGCGATCAGCGAGGCGGTCGAGGTCGCGGCCGGGGACCCGGCGGCCCGCTACGCCCTGGGCAGCGTGCTCAACCACGTGCTGCTGCATCAGACGGTGATCGGTGAGGAAGCCATCAAGCAGCTGGCGCAGGCGGGCGATACGCCCGACCTGATCATCGGCTGCACGGGTGGCGGATCCAACTTCTCCGGGCTCGTGTTCCCGTTCCTGCGGGAGAAGCTGGCGGGCCGGATGAACCCGGTGCTGCGCGCGGTCGAGCCGGCGGCCTGCCCCTCGTTCACCCGCGGGGTGTACGCCTACGACTTCGGCGACACGGCCGGGTTCACCCCGCTGCTGAAGATGCACACGCTGGGCCACGAGTTCGTGCCGGACCCGATCCACGCGGGCGGCCTGCGCTATCACGGCATGTCGCCGCTGCTGTCGCACATGTACGAGCTGGGCCTGTTCGAGGCGGTGGCCAAGCCGCAGTCGGAGTGCTTCGCGGCCGGCCTGCGGTTCGCCCGGACCGAGGGCATCGTGCCCGCGCCCGAGCCCACCCACGCCCTGGCCGCCACCATCGATGAGGCGCTGCGCTGCCGGGAGACCGGCGAGGAGAAGGTCATCCTGACCGCGCTGTGTGGCCACGGCCTGCTCGACCTGACCGCGTACGAGAGCTTCCTGGCCGGCCAGGTCACCGACCTCGAACTGCCGGACCAGGCGGTCCAGGACGCGCTCAGCAACCTGCCCGCCGGGGTGTAGCCAGACTCGCCAGGTGACCTCGCACACCGGGCAGCCCTCGTTGACCTGAGGGTCAGTCCACCAGCTAGCCGGCCTGAATTGCCGATGGCGGATGACGGCGCGCGGGCCGGTTCAGCCGCGTTACTTCGGGGCCGCTGCCCAGCCGGTCCAGCGGGTGACCTGGATGCTGATGACCGGGCCGCCCGGCGGCTGCTGCTGGTACTGCGGGTAGCGCGCGGCCAGCAGGGCCAGGGCCGGGGCCATCGCGGCGGGCTCGTCCAGGATGGCCGCGTGGCCGTCGGCGCGCACCCACCACAGGCCGGCCCAGTCCGGCTGGTAGTGGTCGGCCAGCAGCGCGACCCGGGGGTCGGCGCGGATGTTGCGCAGCCGCTGGAGATTGGTGGTGCTCTTCGGCTTGGCGTCGACCGCGTGGTAGATCCGGTCGCCCCGGCCGGGCTGGCCATCCAGCACGAAGGTGACCGGCACGAGGTGCGGGCGGCCGCCGGGGCCGACGGTGGCCAGCCGGGCCACCGCGGCACTGGCGAACCGCCGCCGGGCGTCCGGCTCGGGCAGCCGCACGGCCCTCCTCCTTTCGCCGCCGGCCCGTCTCAGGGTGGCGGGGTGACCGGGATGATGCTGGCGCTGACCAGCTCCCCGTCCTGGATGTCCAGGATGCCCATGGTGCCACGGGGTTGCCGGCGCCGGTCGGTAGGCGACCCGGGGTTGAAGATGCGCTGGCCGTCCTCCGCGTGGTCGAGCGGGATGTGCGAGTGCCCGAACACGACCAGGCGGGCGGCCGGGAAGCGGCGGCGCATCCGGGCGGGGCGGCTCGCCGCCTGGCCCGCATCGTGCACCATGGCCACGGGCAGGCCGTCCAGCTCCAGGATCAGCGCTTCCGTGGCGCCCCAGGCGGCCACGTCCGGGCCGTCGTTGTTGCCCCGCACCACCCGGACCGGCGCGTAGCCCGCCAGTTCATCCAGCACGGCCACGGTGCACACATCCCCGGCGTGCAGGATCAGGTCGGCCCCGCGCAGCCGGTCCGCGACCGCGGCCGGGCAGGACCGCCAGCGGCGGGGGGCGTGCGTGTCAGCCAGCACTGCCACCCTCATCCGGCTCATCCTGCCCCGTCCCGCCGCCATCAGACATTCTCCGGAACGTGGTTAAGGTGGCGCCATGGCCGATCCCAAGGAGATCATCGAGGTCGCGGGCCACGAGGTGGCCGTGTCCAATCCCGGCAAGGTGTACTTCCCGCGGACCGGGCACACCAAGCTCGGCCTGGTGCGCTACTACCTCAGCGTGGCCGACGGGGCGCTGCGCGGCGTGGCCGGGCGGCCGATGGTGCTCAAACGGTTCGTCAACGGCGCCGAGGGCGAGCCGTTCTTCCAGAAACGGGCGCCACAGTCGCGCCCGGACTGGATCGATACGGTGGAGCTGCGCTTCCCGTCCGGCCGGAGCGCGGTGGAGGTGGTCCCCTGGGATGCCGCCGCGCTGGCCTGGGCGGTCAACCTGGGCTGTATCGACCTCAACCCGCACCCGGTGCGGGCCGGGGACCTGGACCACCCGGACGAGCTCCGGGTCGACCTGGACCCGGTGCCCGGTGTCGGGTGGCCGCAGATCCGCCAGGTCGCCCTCGTGGCCCGGGAGGTGCTGGCCGATCACGGGCTGGCCGGCTGGCCGAAGACTTCCGGCTCGCGGGGCTTCCACATCTACGCACGGATCACCCCGCAGTGGGATTTCAACCAGGTCCGCCGGGCCGCGGTCGCGCTGGCCCGGGAGGTGGAGCGGCGGGCACCTGACCTGGCCACCGCCAGGTGGTGGAAGGAGGAACGGCACGGCGTCTTCGTGGACTACAACCAGAACGCCAAGGACCGCACGGTCGCCTCGGCGTACTCGGTCCGGCCCACCCCGGACGCCCGGGTGTCTACCCCACTGGACTGGGCAGAAGTGCCGGACTGCGACCCGGCGGCGTTCACCATCGACACCGTGCCGCGGCGATTCGCCCGCGGGGGTGACCCATGGCAGGGCATGGACGAGTCCGCGGGCTCGCTGGAGCCGCTGCTCGCGCTGGCCGAGCGGGACGAGGCGGCCGGGCTGCCCGACGCCCCATGGCCGCCGCACTACGACAAGCAGGCCGGCGAGGCGCCCCGGGTGCAGCCGTCCAAGCGCCGGGACAGCAGCGCCGCCAGCGACGCGAGCAGCGCCAGCAGCGCGAGCAGCCCGCCCGCCGGGAATCCCGGGCCGCGCGGTGGGGCTGGCCGCCGCAGGCCCACGATGCCGCTCATCGAGGTAGCCCGCGCCGCCACCAAGGACGAAGCCATGGCCGGGCTGGACCGCTGGAAGGCACGGCACGCCGACGTGTGGCCCTACCTGGCCCCCGCGGACATACTCGTCGACTCGATGCGCGGGCGCAGTTCCACCTGGACCCGGATCAGGCTGAACCTGCGCAACGTGCCCGCGGCGCAGCGGCCGCCCCAGGAGGCGCTGGAGGTGGACTACGACCCGTGGGCCCGCAGCCGCGGCCGGCCTGGTGGATAGCGCCGCGGCCGAGACGTATGCCCGTCTGCTGGCCGAGGCCGAGCTCCGCCGGGCGGTGTCGGCCCCAGGGCTGCGCCGGCTGGACGCGGACCACAAGCTGGGCGGCCGGCCGCCAGACGGGGAGGGCCTGGTCCGGGTCAAGGCCGTGGTCTGCGCGCTGGCCCAGGTCGGCGCGCTGGCCGGGGACACCGGCCAGTCGGTGCTGGGCGGCCTGGCCGCCGCCCTGGCCCTGCGCGGGCTGCGTCCCCCCGCCGCCCTGCTCGCGGCGGCCCCGGCCGGCGGGGCCGCCGCGCCGCCGCTGGCCCGCCCCCGGCCGGGATCCCCCGGCGGGTACCGGGCCATCCCGGTCGGCGCGGTGCTCCCAGCTGATCTGGATGGCTATCAGGGCGACGTACACGTGCAGGCGCTGGTAATGGCGCCGGACCGGGCGGCGATCGTCACCTGCTTCGTCAGCAGCTGGCGGGAGACCGCGGCCCGCCCGGCCGTGCAGCCCAGCTTCCCCCCATTCGGCGGTTCCGGGCTCAGCGACGACCAGGGCCGGCCCTACCGGCTGCGCTTCGAGGCCGCGGAGGGCTGGCAGGAACGCGGCGTGCTCGACATCTTCCCGGTTCCGCCCGAGGGCACCCGGTGGCTGGATCTGCCCACCGGCCTCGGGCCAGCCATCCGGATCGACCTGGCCGGGCCGGGGCCAGCCGCCCGGGTCAGCAGGCGGCGCGTCACCCCGCTGGCCGTGGGCGACCAGCTGCTCACCGCGGTCGCCGAAACCATGCTCGGCGGCGGGCCGCTGGCCGGCGTCGAGGCGACCCTGCTCGCCGACAGCCTGGCCGAGGTGGTGCAGGCGCTGGAAGCGGCGCAGGCGCTGCCGCCGGGCAGCCGCGTCGCGGCGCGGCTGGCCGCGCTGTGCCAGCGGCGGGCGATTGAGGTCCGCGGGCCGCTGGCCGGCCGCTGCCGGTCGGTGCGGCTGCCGGAATCGTGGGCCAGCGTACTGGGCAACAGCCAGCGCCGGGACGGCTGGCCGGGGGTGGCCCCGGCCACGGCCGTGCTGCCCGAGATCGACGGCGCCCGGTTCGTGCTGGCCGGGCTGTCATCCTGGGAGCGCCAGGCATCGCTGCAGATGTTCGCCTGGGGCTGGCGGTGGCCATCCGGCGGGTTCCCGGCCGGCCGGCCGTTCTCGTGGTGGGCCAGGGACGACTCGGGCCGCTGGCACGTTGGCCGGCTCACCCCGCACCATGCGGCGGCCGGGACGGTCGCGCTGGAACTGACACCGCCGCTCGACCCCGCGGCCACCACGCTGGACATCATGGTCACCGGCCGCTCCAGCCGGGTCACCGCCACCGTGCCACTTGACTGGCACGGGCGGCCGGGCTGACCGTGGCACTGGCGGCCGCCGGGCCCCGCCGGGCGGCGCGAAGGAGGTGGGCGTGACGGCAGACGCAGGCTCGGGGGCAGCCGAAACCTACCTGCGGCTGATGGCCGAGGCGCAGCTGCGCCAGGCGCCAGCGCTCGCTGGTCCCGGGCCGTACCGCCACCGGATGTGGCTGGCGGCTACCACGCTGGCCGCGACGCGCGCCGTGGACCCCGTCGCCGCCTGGCGGCTGCTGGCCGACTTCGAGACCGCGGCCGCGCTGCGGACCGGTGACATCCACGCGGCGCTGCGCGGCGCCCACCCGCCACAGTGGGCCCGGCCGACTGGAGCCAGCCAGCCCGCGGCAGCCAGCCCGCAGGCCCCGGCCGCCGTCCCCATCGGGGCGACGCTGCCACTGCCGCCCGAGCGGGAAGGCTGGTACGGCGAACTGCGACTGCTCTGCCTGGCCCGCACGGATTCCGAGGCGGTGATCACCGTCGCGACCCGGTGGGTGGGGCAGGCCAGGCGCTCGGCCACCCGACGGCCCCGGCACGCCCCGTTTCACCAGGTCGGAGCCGTGGATGACGGCGGCCTCAGTCATCCGGGCTCGCTGTGGGACATGGGCATAGAAGATGGCCGGGACTGGTGGGACTGCCATCTCGGGCTGACCCCGGCGCTGCCGGCCGGGGCGCGCTGGCTGGAGGTGGGCCCGGGCGCTGGCGGCCGCTGCGTCCGGGTCGACCTGGCCGCGGCCGGCGCGCCGCCGGTACCGGTGTCAGTGGCGCCCGCCGAGCCGGCCAGCGCGGCGGCCCGCCTGCTGGACCGGGCGGGCGAGGAACTGCTGTGCCACGGGCCAGCCAGCGCCGCCGGCGGCCTACCGCTCGGCAGGCGGGTGGCCCTGCTGATCCAGGATCTCACCGGCTCGGGCGCGCTGCCCAGCGATGCCCCAGCCGTGCGGCGGCTGGCCGCGCTCGGCTGGCGGCTGGGCCTGGACCTGGGCGCAGGCAGCTACCGGGACCGGCCGGACGGCCGGGATCCGCCCGGCAGGCTGCCCCCGGCCTGGGCCAGCCTGCTCATCGACGGCGACGCCCGGGACGGGCCGGACGGGGTGGCACCGTTCGCGGCCAACCTGCCCGGCGTCGACGGGGTGACGCTCGCCCTGGCCGGCCTGCGGTCGGCCCGGGACGGCGTGACACTGCACGTCATGGCCAATGGCTGGGTACCGGCTGGCCTGGGCTGGCTGGTGCACGGTACCCCGCCCGGCGACGAGCCAGCCGACGTGTCGCTGTCCTGGCGGGCCCGTGACTCGGCTGGCCGCTGGCACCTGGTCAGCGGGTCCAGCTGGGGCAGCAAGCAGGGAATGATCCAGCTGCACCTGACGCCGCCGCTGCACCCGGCGGCCCGCTCCGTCGAGGTCATCGTCACCGGCACCCGCCACGAGATCCGCGCGGTCATGCCCCTGGACTGGATGGACGGAGCGCCCCGGTGAGCGCGCCGTGGTGGGCCGCACTCCGCCCGGCCGAGACCCGGATCAGCTGCGGCCCCAGCCAGCACGTGCTCCGCTGGGCCGATGGCCGGCTGACCGCTGCCGACCATCCGGACGCCGAAGGCGAGCTGGTGCTGGCCGCGCTGGGCGGGGGCAAGGCCGAGTGCGTGGCGGTGATCGAGGCGTGGGGTGCGCACCGCGACGACCTGGACGTGCTGGCTCTCGGCCCCCGCTCCCCCGCCGATGAGCTGACCGTCGCCTGGGACGTGGTGCACGACCTGCGCTCGGCGCTGACCCACCGGCCGGGCCAGCTGGCCGGGCCGGGCCGGCCCGGCTGGGCCGGCCGGCCACCGCCCGCCCGCCCCGCGGCGCAGCGCCCGCGGTCCATGCCCATGCGGCGGCTGTCCCCCGAGGCGGAGCGGGCCCAGGCCCGCCGGGCCGCCCTGCTGTCCCTGTTCGCCCTCGGCCGGGACTTCCAGCTGGCGCTGTCCGGGGAGGTGGCGGCGGCCTGGTCGGCGCCGGGCCGCCCGCCGGACTCGCCGGCCGCCCGCCCGCCAGCGCCCCGCGACCTGGCCACGGCCCAGCCCGCGCTGACCGCCGCGCTGACCGGGCGGCTGGCTCCCGCGGCCGCCGCCTGGCTGGGCATCGAGCCGGATCAGGTCCGGGCCACCCCGCACCAGGGCGCTGGCTGGGGGCACACCCAACGGGACGGGGCTACCCTGCGCGCGGCGCTGCCGGTCAGCTGGCTGGCCCGGGTGTGGGCGGCCGGTTTCCCGGTGGTAGGCGGTCACCTGGTGGTCGACGTGCTGGACGCGGCGTGGCCCCGGGCCCAGGTGCGCGGGCTGGCCGAACCGGGCGCCGAGCCGGCCGTGCTGAGCATTCACCACGACGGTGAACACTGGACGGTGGCAGCCGGAACGGGCTGACCGGGCGGTCACCGCACGAGACATGGCCGAGGAGCAAGCGTGAGCAACGATGGCCGGCGCTTCGCCGGGGCGGGCAGCGAGCGGCAGGCCGCCGCGGCCGAGGCGCTGGGCGTGGCGGTCGCGGCGCGGGTGCCGGTCCTGCTGTGGGGCGCCCCCGGCACTGGCAAGACGTCGGTGATCCGGGCCATGGCCGCCGCGATGGGGTGGCCCTGCGAGACCGTGATCGCCTCGATCCGCGAGCCGTCCGATTTCGCGGGCCTGCCGGTCGTGGTCGGGGAGGGCGTTCGTTTCGCGCCGCCCGCGTGGGCCCGCCGGCTGGCCGCCGCCGGCCGCGGGCTGCTGTTCCTCGACGAACTGTCCACCGCCCCGCCGGCGGTGCAGGCCGCGCTGCTGCGGGTGGTGCTGGAGCGGGTGGTCGGCGACCTGGAGCTGCCCGCCGAGGTGGCGGTGGTGGCGGCGGCCAACCCGCCGGAACAGGCCGCGGACGGCTGGGACCTGTCCGCCCCGCTGGCCAACCGGCTGTGCCACCTGGCCTGGGACATCGAGCCGCGGACCGTGGCCGACGGGCTGGCCGGCGGCTGGGCGGCACCGCAGGTCCCGCAGCTGCCCGCCGACTGGGCCGCGGAGCTGGGCCTGGCCCTCGCCCTGGTGGGCGCGTTCCTGCAGGCCCGCCCGGCGCTCGCGTGCGCCCCGCCCGCCGACGCCGACGCCGCCGGCCGTGGCTGGCCCAGCCCGCGGACCTGGGAGATGGCCGCCCGGTTGTGGGCGGCGAGCGGCGCGGCGGGAGCGGGCGAGGAGGCCCGCTCGGCGCTGGTTCGCGGCGCAGTCGGCGAGGGCGCGGGGGTGGAGTTCCTGGCCTGGCTGGCCGAGATGGACCTGCCCGACCCGGAGGTGGTGCTGGCCGACCCGGCCGCGTTCCGCCTGCCCGCGCGGGGTGACCGGGCCTACGCGGCGGTGGCCGCGGTGGCCGCCGTGGTGGCCGCCGACCCGACCCCGCAGCGCTGGGCCGCGGGCTGGCAGGTACTCGGCCGGGCGGCCGAGTCGGCGCCGGACGTGGCCGCGGTGGCCGCCCGCACGCTGGCCCGGTGCCGGCCCGAAGGGGCCGCGCTGCCCGCCGAGGTGCGCCTGTTCGCACCGGTGCTGCGGGACGCGGGGCTGCTGCACGGATGAGCGCCGAGCCCGTGCCCGGGGTGGCTGCGGCCCGGCTGTGGGCCGCGTCGCGCTTCCCCTACCTGGCCAGCGGGCTGTTCGGGGCGCAGGTGGTGGCCCAGCCGGGAATCGGCACGGTGTCGGTGGACGAGGGCTGGCGGCTGCACGCCGACCCGGGGCTGACCGCGGGCTGGACCGCGGCCCAGTTCGGCAGCGTGCTCGTGCATCACGTCTCGCACCTGCTCCGCGCGCACGGGGAGCGGGCGGTGGCCGCCGCCGTCACCGGCCAGGACGCGCGGGACTGGATCCGGGGGGCGGACGCCGAGATCAACGACGACCTGGTGCCGGCCGGGCTGGAGCTGCCCGGCCAGCCGGTGCTGCCCCGGCACCTGGGCGCGCCGGAAGGCCTGCTGGCCGAGCAGTACTTCGTGGCCGGCCAGGGCGGCGCGCCGGCCGGCTGGGACCTCGACTGCGGCAGCGGCGCGGACGGGATGGCGCGCGGCTGGGATGACGGCCCGCCCGGCCTGTCGTCCTGGCAGGCCCGGCTGCTGAGCCGGCAGGTCGCCCAGGAATGCCTCCGGCAGGCCCGCGAGGCTGGCAACGTCCCGGCTGGGCTGCTGCGCTGGGCCGAGCGGGTGCTGGAGCCGGCGGTGGACTGGCGGCGGGTGCTCGCCGCCGAGCTGCGCCGCGCGGTGGCCGACACGGTCGGCGCGGTGGACTACTCCTACCGGCGGCTGTCCCGGCGCGCCCCGGTGTCGGGTGCGGTGGTGCTGCCCGCGCTGCGCCGGCCGGTGCCCGAGGTGGCGGTGGTGTGCGACACCTCCGGCAGCATGACCGAGGACCTGCTCGCCGCCTCGCTGGCCGAGGTGGAGGGGCTGCTGCGGTCCCTGGGCCTGGCCCGCCAGCTGCGCGTGCTGGCCTGTGACACCGCGGCCGGCCCGGCCCGCCGGGTCACCTCGGCCCGGCAGGTGGAACTGGTCGGCGGGGGCGGGACGCTCATGGGCGCGGGGATCGCCGCGGCCGCGGCGCTGCGGCCCCGGCCAGCGGTGACCGTGGTGCTCACCGACGGGTTCACCCCGTGGCCGGACGCGCCGCCACGGGGCATCCGGGTGGTGGTCGCGCTGCTCGGCGGGCAGGCTCCGGACGCGCCGCGGTGGGCCCGGGCCATCCGGGTGCCGTCGGCGACCCCGTGACCGGCAGCCGGGCCGGTCAGGCCGCCGGCGGGACGAACCAGGGATGATCGGTCGCGAACAGGTACTGGTCCGCGATGTGGTTGAGCACCCGGCGGGCCTGCCGGAACCGGTCGGCCACCTCGGCCACCACGTCCAGCCGCGCGGTCCGCACCGGCGCCAGCCCGCAGGCGGCCCGGTACCAGCGGGCACCGAGCTGTTCCAGCAGCTCGATGGCGGGGATCGCGGCCAGCTGGTCGTGCTGGGCGGCGGGCACCTGGGCGGCACGGAGCAGCCGTCCCACGCTGGCCGGCCCCACCCCGTACAGGGTGGCGTAGTCCGGGAAGACCCCGGCCAGGAACAGCGACACGTCGCCGAGCCTGCGGTAGACGCCGGGCCGCTCGGCGTCCGGCACGCCGTCCAGCAGGCCAGCCAGGCGCACCGGGTCCAGCTCGCTGAACCGCCGGGTCCGGGGCCGGCCACCACCGCCGCGGACCCGGTAGCGGCCGCTGGCCACCCGGGTGAACGAGGCGAGCAGCTCGGCCAGGAACAGCCGGCGGGCGGGCGAGCCGATGAAGTCGCGCAGCGCGGGCGCGTCGAACAGCGGGACGCGCTGCCGCGGCCCGGTGCGCTCGGCGACGTGGTCCATGGACGCGAGCTCGGTCACGGTCCGGTGCACCGCGACCGCGAAGGTCAGGAACGGCGACACCGGGGCCGCATAGGACCCCGCCCGGGCGGCATCCTCGGACCGGCCGAACACCGCGTCGAACACCCGTGGGTCGCCGAGCAGGATGGGGATGGCCGCCGGATCGCGGCGCAGCCAGCCCGCGTCGGCCTTGGCGTCGGCTGGGCCCCCCGGCGGCCCGCCCGGGCTGGCCGCGGCCACCGCGGCCAGCAGTTTCAGGTCCGAGTCGGTGAGATGAGCGGCGTACTCGCTGCCGACAAGCGCACCATCCATAACATAACGTTACTCCGCCTCACACTCGGCGCCAGAGGGCACGGTAGGCCCAGGCCCACCCGGGATGTGGGTGCCGCCCCCTCGCGTGCCACCCGGCTCAGGATGAGGATGGCGGCATGGCCTTCTTCGACGAACTGCCCGGCCCGGAGCGGGAGGCGGTGCCCCCGCATCAGCCGTGGGACCTGCCGCAGGCGGAGTTCCCCGGTGTGGTCCCCGGCAGCACCCTGCTGCTCGGCCAGTCCGGCCAGGCCGCGGTGGCGATCACCGGGATCCTGGCCTACCCCACCGGGTTCGAGATCTTCCTGACCGGCCGGATCCGGCGCCCGATGGCGGACGGCGCCGAGCTGCCGCCGCCCCCGCGGCAGCGCCCGCCCGGGCGGCGGCTCCGCTTCGGCATGCAGCTCCCCGATGGCACCAAGGTGCTCGGCGAGCATGGGCATGGGCCGGGCCACGGCACCGAACCGGACGGCCCCATCCTGCGCGCGTTCATGGCTGGCGGCGGCCCGCACACCGAACTCTCCCGCTGGTGGGCGTGGCCGCTGCCGCCGGCCGGGCCGCTGGAGTTCGTCTGCGAGTGGCTGGTGTTCGGGATCAGCGAGACCCGGGCCACCATCGACGGGCAGCTGATCCGCGACGCCGCCAGCCGCGGCATCCGGCCATGGCCGGATGACCCGAGCTGACCGGGGGCCGGGAGCCAGTCAGCGCACCTGAGGCTTGACCTCGGACGCGACCAGCTCCAGGTGGTCCAGGTCGTGCAGATCGAGCACCTGCAGGTAGAGGCGGCTGGCCCCGGCCGCAGCGAACCGGCCGATCTTGTCCACCACCTCGGCGGGCGTGCCGCCCAGCCCCTCGGCCCGCACCGCGGCCGGGTCCTGGCCGATGCCCCGGGCCCGGCGGGCCAGCTCGGCTTCGTCCCGCCCGCAGCACAGCATCTGGCTGGCCGAGTAGACCAGGGAACCAGGATCGCGGCCCGCCGCCTGGCACGCCTCGCGGACCCGGCCGAACGCCGCCTCGGTGTCCTCGATGCTGGCGAACGCGGCGTTGTACTCGTCCGCGTAGCGGGCCACCAGCCGGGGCGTGCGCCGCGGCCCGAGCCCGCCGATCAGGATGGGCGGGCGCGGCCGCTGCACCGGCTTGGGCAATCCCGGCGAATCGGTGACCTGGTAGTGCTGGCCGGTGAAGGAGAACGTCTCGCCAAGCGGCACGCCCCACAGCCCGGTGATGATCGCGAGCTGCTCGGCCAGCATCTCGAACCGCTCACCCACGGGCGGAAACGGGATCGCGTAGGCGGCGTGCTCCGCGGCGAACCACCCCGTGCCCAGGCCCAGCTCGGCGCGCCCGCCGCTCATCTCGTCCACCTGGGCGACCGAGATGGCCAGTGGCCCCGGATAGCGGAACGTAACCGGGCTCATCATCGTGCCCAGCCGGATCCGGGAGGTCTGCACGGCCAGGCCAGCCAGGGTCAGCCAGGCGTCGGTCGGGCCGGGCAGCCCGCTGCCCTCCCCCATGCTCAGGTAGTGGTCAGAACGGAAGAACGCGTCGAAACCGAGTTCCTCGGTAGCCCGGGCCACCGCCAGCAGACGGCCATAGTCCGCGCCCTGCTGCGGTTCGGTCATGATTCTCAGCTGCATGGCCCCATCATTTCGCGCTGCGGGGCCGGTGGTTACCGGGGGCTGCCGGTGGTTACCGGGGGCTGCCGGTGGTTACCGGGGGCTGCCGGTGGTTACCGGGGGCTGCCGGTGGTTACCCGGGGCTGAGGGTGGCGACGCACTCGACGTGATGCGTCATCGGGAATGCGTCGAACGCGCGCAGCTGGCCCAGCTGCCAGCCTGCCGCCCGGAACACCTTGATGTCCCGGGCCAGCGTGGCCGGGTCACAGGACACGTACGCGACCTGGCGCAGCCGGGCGCTGGCCAGCAGCCGGTCGAGCACGCCGCGGGCGGCACCGGCCCGTGGCGGGTCCAGCACCGCGATGTCCGCGTCCGCCGCGTCCGCCGGGCCCGTCAGCACGCCGGCGGCGTCCCCGCGGTGCACCCGGGCCCACGGGGTGGCCCGCAGATTGTGCCGGGCGTCGCGCACCGCGGCCGGGTCGGACTCGATGCCGATCACCGTGCCTCCGGGGCCGACCGCGTCGGCCAGCAGCCGGGTGAACAAGCCGGCCCCGCAGTACAGGTCCAGCGCGACCTCGGCGGGCCGCGGCCGCAGCGTGTCCAGTACCGCCCCGGCCAGCACGTCCGCCGCCGCCGGGTGCACCTGCCAGAACACGCCCGCGCTCACCCGCCAGCTCCGTCCCGCCGCCGCCTGGTGCAGGAACGGCCCACCCCGCACCGCGGTCAGCCCCCCGCCAGGCCCGCTCACCAGCACCGGGCCCGTTACCCGCGCCGCCCATCCGGCATAACGGCCCGTTCCCCCGCCCCGCCCGCGGCCCCCTCGCGACCCGCCCCGCGGGCGGCCGGCCGGGGTCACCAGCACGGCGCGCTCGCCTGTTCCCGGCGCGGTCACCACCTGCACGGACCCGGCTCCCGGCCAGCTGGCCTCGGTGACCCCGGACTCGTTGACCAGCGGGTGGGCGATCGGGCAGGTCGCCACCTCGACCACCTCATGGGAGCGGTGCTGGCGCAGGCCGGCGGCGCCGCTGGCGGTTACCGCGAACCGGACCCGGGTCCGCCAGCCCAACGGGCCGCCGGGCAGCTCCTCGACGGTCACCTCGCGGTCCAGCCCGGCGATCCGGCGCAGCTGCTCGCTGACCACGGCGGCCTTGAGGCGGCGCTGCGCCGCGGGGCGGGCGTGCTGCCAGTCGCAGCCGCCGCAGCCACCCGGACGGGCGTGCGGGCAGGGCGGCTCGGTCCGGTCCGGCGACGGGTCCAGGATCTCCGTCGCGTCGGCCCGGGCGAACCGGGCTGATTCCTCGGTCACCCGGGCCAGCACCCGCTCGCCGGGCAGCGCGTGCCGAACCAGGACCACCCGGCCGCCGGGGTCCCGGGCCACACACCAGCCACCCTGCGCGACCGGGCCCATCTCGAGCTCGAGAAGCTCCGGTTCCACAGGTTCCTCACGTTCAGTCGGGAGAATCCCGGCCGGCCGTCTCACCCGGTCAGGACAGGGAATACCGTTGGCACGCGCTGTGAACTTCGGCTCAGCACTGTACCTACGCGAGGGGCGGCCGTGCACATTGTGATCATGGGATGCGGCCGGGTCGGCTCGACCCTGGCGCACATCCTGGAAGACCAGGGCCACTCGGTCGCCGTCATCGACCAGGACCGGGACGCCTTCCGCAAGCTGGGCTCGACGTTCAAGGGCAAGAAGGTGGTCGGAATCGGTTTCGACCAGAATGTGCTAAGCGAGGCTGGCCTCGAGCACGCCGACGCCTTCGCGGCGGTCAGCAGCGGTGACAACTCGAACGTGATAGCGGCCCGGGTCGCCCGCGAGTCATTCGGGGTGAAGCGGGTGGCGGCGCGCATCTACGACCCGCGGCGGGCCGAGGTGTACCAGCGGCTCGGTATCCCGACGGTGGCGACCGTCCGGTGGACCGCCGACCAGATGCTCCGCCGGCTGCTGCCCGAGGGCAGCGAGCCACTGTGGCGTGATCCCACCGGTGAGGTGGTGCTGGCCGAGGTGGCCTACGGCGCGGACTGGGTGGGTGAGAAGACCAGCGCGGTCGAGGAGGCGGCCCAGGCCCGGGTGGCGTTCCTGTCCCGGCTCGGCGAGGCGGTGCTGCCCGGCCCCGGCACCGTTCTGCAGGAAGGGGACGTGCTGCACGTGATCACGCTGGAGGAGAACCTGGAGCGGATCGCGGCCGCGCTGGCCAGCCGCGGTCCCGGTGGCAAGGGAGGCCACTGATGCGCGTGGCGATCGCGGGCGCGGGCGCGGTGGGCACGTCCATCGCCGCCGAGTTGCTGGAAAACGGGCACGAGGTGCTGCTCATCGACAAGAACCCACGGGCCATCGCGGTGGACAGCGTGCCACGGGCCGAGTGGCTGCTGGCCGACGCGTGCGAGATCGCGTCGCTGGACGAGGCCGGGCTGGAGCGGTGCAACGTGGTCATCGCCGCGACCGGGGACGACAAGGCCAACCTGGTCGTCTCGCTGCTGGCCAAGACAGAGTACGGGGTGCCCCGGGTGGTAGCCCGGGTCAACCAGCCGAACAACGAGTGGCTGTTCAACGAGTCGTGGGGGGTGGACGTCGCGGTGTCCACCCCGCGGCTGCTGTCCGCCCTGGTCGAGGAGGCGGTCAGCGTCGGTGACCTGGTCCGGCTGATGACGTTCCGGCAGAGCGAGGCGAGCCTGGTCGAGCTGACCATGCCGGCTGACGCGCCCCTGGTGGGCCAGCGGATCGGCGACATCGAGTGGCCCGCTGACACGGCGCTGGTCGCGATCTTGCGCGACGGCCGGGTGATCGTGCCGGCCAAGGATGACCCGCTGGAAACCGGTGACGAGCTGCTGTTCGTGACCAGCGAGGACGTGGAGGACGACCTGGCCACCCTGCTGGCCGCCGGTCACCAGCACGGTTAGCGGAGCGTGTTCGCTAGCGCGTCTCGGTGATCTCGGGGCCGCGCTCGAACGGGCTGGGCTGGCCCGCGAACCGCTGCTCCGGGTCGGCCTCGGCCAGCTGCTGCTCCATGACCTGCCGGGCCTCTTCGGGCAGCTGGATCTCGAGCAGGTCGCGCGGTGGCGCGGGATGGTCGCCGCGGACCACCACCACCCCGGCGAACAGCTCCTCGAACGGCGCGGCCGACGCGGGATGGCGGACGGCTGGGCCGGTGATCACCCCGCGCAGGAACCAGCGCGGGCCGTCCACACCCATGAACCGGATCGGCTGCAGCCCACCCGGCTCCGCCGGCACCTGTGCCCGCAGCTCAGGGCCGAACGGCCCGTCCGCCTCCTGGCTGCTGCCGCCCGCCTGGCTGACCGCGGCCGCGATTTCCTGCCGCACGTCGTCCCACAGCCCGCCGCTCTTCGGCGCGGCGAACGCCTGCAGCTGCAGCGAGCTGTCGCCGCGCACCACGACGATCAGCGGGCCCTGGTCCTCGGCGATGTTGAGCTGGATCTCGAAGCCCTCGGCCACCGGCACCTGCAGGCTGCCGAAGTCGAGCCGCTCGATGGCTGGCACGTCATCGGTGACGTCCCACGGTCCCCAGGCCGGCTGGCCCGCGTCGTCCGCGGCGGCTTCCCGGGCTGTCTCGTCTTCGTCATCGGCCGGCTCGTCCCAGGTCCCCTGGTCGTCCGGTCCGGCCTGCGCATCCTGCTGGCGGCGCCGACGGAACACTTCCGTTCTCCCTGCTGTGTGCGTCGTGCATGTATGGTCGCTAGCCGGCTGCCGCGGCGTGCCCTCCGGTGGACCCGAAACCCTGGTCACCCCGCGCTGTCCCGGGCAGCCGGTCCACCTCGTGAAACACGGGGCTGGCCACCGGCTGGATGATCAGCTGCGCGATCCGGTCGCCGCGCTGGAACTTGACCGCCTGGGCCGGGTCGGTGTTCAGCAGTGTCACCCTGATCTCGCCACGGTACCCGGCGTCCACCGTGCCTGGCGCATTCACGACCGTCACCCCGTGCCGCGCGGCCAGCCCGGACCGCGGGTGCACGAAGGCCGCGTAACCGTCGGGCAGCGCGATCGCCACCCCGGTGGACACCACGGCCCGCTCCCCCGGCGCGAGTTCCACGCTGGCCGCGGCGAGCAGGTCCACACCCGCGTCGCCCGGGTGGGCCCGGGCGGGCAGCGGCAGCGCTGCGTCGAGCCGGGTGATGAGCACGTCAACGGGGTGCCGGCCGCTCCCGGCCGGCTGATGCCTGGTCACTCCCGTGACCCTACCGCTGGCCGCCGCCCCCGCAGGTATGGCACGGCGCGGACCAGCGCCGCCGTGGTGGGCACGGCCACGATCGCCCCGGGAATGCCGGCCACCACGCCGCCCACGGCCAGCACCAGGATGACGGCCAGCGGGTGCAGCCGCACCATCCGCCCGACCACCAGCGGCTGCAGCAGATGGCCCTCCAGCTGGTTTTCCAGGATGAAGATGGCCACCAGCACCACGGCCGCGATCCACCCCTGGGTGGCGAGGGTGACCACCACCGCGAGCGTCCCGGCGACGAGGATGCCGACGAGCGGGATGAACGCGGCGATGAACACCAGGATGATCAGCGGTACGAGCAGTGGCACGCCGAGCACCCACAGCGAGAAGCCGATGACCACCGCGTGAATGGCGGCCACGGCGATCGTGCCGCGCACGTAGTAGGTCAGCGCCTGCCAGGCCGCCGCGCCGGCCAGGTGGGTCCGCTCCCGGCTGTCCGGGCGCAGGAAGCCGGTGAGCCAGGCCCAGATCCGGTCGCCGTCCTTGATCAGGAAGAACGTCACGAACAGCATGAGCACCAGGCCGGCCAGGATCTCCAGGAAGATCTTGCCGCCGGACACGACCGTGCCCAGCACCATGGACTGGTGCTGGCGCAGGAAGGTCAGCACCCGGTTGGACAGGTCGGTGACGTTCGCGTTCCTGATGTGGAACGGCGGGCCAGCCAGCCATGACTGCAGCTCCACGCCGGTGTGCTTGACCTGGTTCACCAGGTTCGGGTAGTCGGCGGTGGCCCGGGTGGCGGCCAGCACGGCCACCCCGGCCAGCACCACCACCACCAGCAGGATCGTGCACCAGGTGGCGGCCAGCGCGGGCAGCCCGAGCCGGCGCAGCCGGGCGGTCAGCGGCTGCAGCAGCGCGGTGAGCAGCAGCGCCGCGACACACGGCAGCACGACCACGCGGAGCACGCTGGCCACCCGGAAGGCCAGGTAGATGAGAATGCCGACGAGCAGCAGCCGCCACGACCAGCCGGCGGCCCGCTGCAGCCACGCGGGCACCTGGGCGTCGGGCGGGGCGGGCCGCCCGGCCCCGTCCGCCCCGGCCTGGTCAGCAGCCGCGCCCCGGCCGTTCGGCCTGGCTGTGGGCTGCGTCGCCGGCCCGGCCGGGCCTAGCTGGCTGGTTCCCCCGTCTGGTTGCGTACTGGCCCCCGTCTCGTCGTCCGGCGCGCCGGCGGCGTCCTGGCCCGGCGGTGCGGCCGTCCCCGGGGCCGCCTCGCCTGGCTCCGCGACAGCAGTCAGCCTGCCGAGGAGTCCCTGCCACCTGCGTCGCGCGGTCATGCCTCCATGTAACCAACTACGGTGGACACATGCGTGTCTACCATGAGCGGCTGCGTGTCCCGGCTAGCTGGTGGCTGCTCGGGCTGCTGTCCGTCTTCCTGCTCGGGGGCGGCTTCCTGGCCGGTTTCGACTGGCGGCCCGCGGCGCTCGTGTATGGCGTGCTCATCGTGATCATGGCCAGCGGCCTGATCGTCTGGGGGCTGCTGCCGATCGAGGTGGCCGGCGGCGAGCTGCGGGTGGGCGGGCACCGGCTGCCACTGGCCCAGGCCGGCCCGGTGACCGTGCTGGACCCGGACCAGACGCGGGCGCTGCGCGGGCCGCACGCCGATCCGGCGGCGTTCCTGGTGGCCCGGCCCTACCTGCCGCGCGCCGTATACATACCCGTCGATGAGCCGGGTACCTCGTACTGGCTGATCGGCACGCGCCATCCGGGGGCGCTGGCCGCCGCGATCGAGTCGGCCCGGCCCGCGGCCCGGGCCGACGGCGCGGCCGTGGGATGATCAACGACGTCGGCTGGCAGCACCAGCCGCAGCCGAGGAGGATGCATGGCAGACAAGTCCGGGGACGGAATGAGCAAGGCGCTCGCCACGGCGGCGGCGTTTGGTGCGGCGTCCATCACCCGCAAGGCGCTCGGCCTCGGCTGGAAGCGCGTCACCGGCAGAGAGCCCCCCACCGACCCGCAGGACCCGCAGTACGGCATAGCTGAAGCGCTCGGCTGGGCCATCGTCATCGGCGCGGTGATGGGCGTGGCCCGGGTGCTCGCCTTCCGGGCGGCGGCGGGCGCGATGCGCCGCTCGCCCGGCAAGTCAGCGGACGGCTGACCCAGGCCGGTCAGCCCCGCAGCCCCCGGGTGCGGCGGTAGGCCGCGCCGAACTCCTGCAGCGTGCCGGGGGGCAGCGGGACGTGCCCGCCCATCAGCCGGGCCCCCCACGCGACGTGAGCGCAATGCTCCGCGACCACCGCGAGGTGCAGCGCCTGCGCCGGGCTGGCCGCGACGGTGACCAGGCCGTGGCTGGCCAGCAGCGCGCTGCCGCGGTCGGCCAGCACCGCGACCGCGTTGGCGCCGACCTGAGCCGAGCCGCTGATCGCGTACTCAGAAACCGGGATGTCGCCCCCGTTGAAGAGCACGCCCTCGTCGATGACCGCGGGCACCGGCTGCCGGGTGGCGGCGAACATGCTGGCGTACGGCGGGTGGCTGTGCAGCACCGCGCCGATCTCCGGGAACGCCTGGTAGCAGGCGGTATGCAGCTGCCACTCCGAGGACGGTGCCCGGTCGCCGCGGGCCGGGCCGGCCGGCTCCCCGGCCCCGGTGATCAGCACCAGGTCGCCCGGGCCCATCTGCTGATAGGGCAGGCCGGACGGGGTGATCACGATGTGCCCGCCGGCCAGCCGGGCGGACACGTTCCCGCTGGTACCCGACGTCAGCCCATGGTCGAGCAGGCCGTGCGCAGCGGCCAGCACCCCGGCCCGGGCGGCGGTCTCGGCGTCCATGCCCTGATCCTGGCACGGGCGGACGGCCACGTCGCTGGCCGGAGGCGGAGCCGGGCGGCCCCGTCCCATGCCACACTCATGTCGTGCCAGCAGAGGACCGGTCTCGCTTGTCGTACAAATTCAACTATGCGCTGCGTAACCCGGGCCGGGTCGTGCCCTACGCCCGGCGGCGCGGGCGTGACGCGCTGATCGGCATGAAGTCCAGGGACCACGTCAGCTACTACCGCGAGGTGATGAAGGCCACCTCGGCGCGCAGCATCGACGAGGCGGTGGGCAGCAGGGACCACGACTCGTGGATGAAGGTCGGCCAGCTGCAGTTCGACTACCTGATCAAGCATGGGCTGCAGCCGGGTGACCGGATGCTGGAGATCGGCTGCGGGAACCTGCGGGCGGGCCGGCTGTTCATCGACTACCTGGACGCGGGCAACTACTACGGCCTGGACATCTCCCCGGACATCCTGCTGGCCGCGCACGACGTGATCGACGCCTACCAGCTGCAGCCCAAGCTGCCGCATCTGGAGCTGGTCCGGGACCTGCAGTTCCGGTTCCTGCCCCCGGAGCAGTTCACCGTGGTGCACGCGCACAGCGTGTTCACCCACTCACCGGCCGAGGTGATCAGTGAATGCCTGGCCAACGTGGGCCGGGTGATGCGGCCACACGGCGTGTTCGACTTCACGTTCTGCCGCACCGAGGGCACGGAGCACCAGGTCCTGCGGGAAGACTTCTACTACCGCACCGAGACCCTGCTCAAGCTGGCCGGCGAGCACGGCCTGGACGCGGAATTCATGGCGGACTGGGAAGAGCTGCCGCACCCGCAGTCCAAGATCCGGATCACCCGGAGATCCTGACCGCCGGGCCGTGGATTCCCAGCTGCCAGCCGGCCGTCCAGACGGTTAAGATACATCTCGAAACCAGTCAAGGAGGGCAGGCATGCAGCAGCCAGGCGCCGAGCTCCCGTCCAGCCCGCCGGGCCAGCTTCCGGCCATCCGCGCCTCGGACCAGGAGCGTGACGCGGCCACCCAGCGGCTGCAGCAGGCGTTCGCCGAGGGCCGGCTGGACGACACCGAGTTCGACCAGCGGATGCGCGGCGCGCTGACCGCGCGGACCCGCGCTGACCTGGATGCGCTGCTCGCCGACCTGCCCGCGGAAGGGCCGGCCATCGGGCCGGCCGGCGGCCCGGCCACCTCGCCGGGACGGCTGGCGGTGGCGTTCAAGAGCTCGGTCCGCCGGGCAGGCCGGTGGCGCGTCCCGGAGCGGTATCGCGCGGTCGTGTACAAGGGCAGCGGCTGGCTGGACCTGCGGGCCGCCGAGCTGACCGCACCGGTGACCACGCTGGTCGCGGTGGCCTATAAGTCCCAGGTCACGATCCTGGTACCGCCCGGGGTCCGGGTCGAGGCGGGCGGGTTCGGCGCCGACACCGACACCGAGCCCGGGGCCATCGTGCCCGCGGGCGCGCCCGTGGTGCACGTGCGCGGGTTCAGCTACAAGGGCACGGTGCAGGTGCGCAGCCGCCCGCCCGAGGACTGACCCGGGGCGTCAGCCAGCCGCCGGCCACAGGCTGTCCAGGTTGACCACGACGGCCTCCTGGCTGCTGCGGGCGATGACCACGACCGCCTCGTCGGGGCCCGGGTTCTCCTCCCGGTGCGGCACATACGGTGGCACGAAGATGTAGTCCCCCGGGGTAGCCTGCAGCCGGATCTCCTGGTCCCCGTCGGCGAACACGAACGCGGGCGTGCCGGACACCACGTAGATCGCGGTCTCGGTGGCGCCGTGATGGTGGTCGCCGGACTGGGCGCCCGGCGCGAGCTGCGTGCGGCCCATCCAGATCCGGGACGACCCGGCGCTGCGGCCCGAGATCGCCTCGAGCCGGGTCATCCCCGGGGTCTGGGCGGTGTCCCCGCGCAGCTCGCCACCGCGCACGTGCACCAGTGGCGCGTGCCACTCATCCTCACCCATCCCGGTTCCGCCCTTCTTCATGATCGTGGTTAGTTGGTGTCGCCTGCTGACCCAGATTGTCCGCGATCATGGATGGGGGCGTCAGTCCGGGGCGGGGCCGGTGTAGATGGCGCGGGGGCGCAGCGGGGTGCGGCTGGCGTATTCCTCCATGGCGTGGGCCAGCCAGCCCGCCGTCCGGGCCACGGCGAACACGACCTCGCCGGCTCCGGTGATCATGCCCGCGCAGCTGGCCAGCACGGCCAGCGCGAAGTCGATGTTCGGCTCGGGCAGCGCCCGGCGGTGCGTCTCGGCCAGCACGGCGTCGGCCACCGCCAGCCGGGGCGACGCCGGGACCGCCGCCTTGACCAGGGCCAGCAGCAGCGTGGCCCGGGGGTCCCCGGAGCGGTAGACGAAGTGCCCGAAGCCGGGCACCCGCTCGCCGCGGCGCAGCAGCTCCCCGACGACTCGGGGAGCGTCCGCCGGGTCCTGCGCGGCGGCCAGCATGGCCTCGGCGCCCAGCGAGGCACCGCCGTGCAGCGCGCCGCCGAGCGCACCCAGCCCCGTCGCCACGACCGCGTACGGGTCGGCCCGGACCGAGGCGGCCACCCGGACGGCCAGCGTGGACGCGGCCAGCTCGTGATCGGCCAGCAGCACCAGCGCCGCGCGCAGCGCGGCCAGCAGACCGGGGGACGGCGGCTGTGGGCACAGCTTGGGCCACAGCCTGCCCACCACGCCGGGGTGGGCCGGGGGCCAGCCGTCCGCCCCCAGCGGCCGGGCGCCCTGCCTTCCAGACCCGGGCGAACCAGGCCCGGGCGAACCAGGCCCGCGCGGCCGGGTCGCGGCGGGCAGGCAGTCCACCATGCCCGCGATGATGGCGTGGCCGGCCGCGACCACCGCGGGCGGGTCGACGGCCAGCCGCAGCGGGTCGGCCGCGGCCAGCGCGGGCACGATGACCTGGAGCCGCTCCAGCGGGAACGTGTCGTGGGGCAGCGCGGCCTGGGCCATCGCGCCGGCCGCGACCGCGCTGGCGGTGGCCTGCCAGTCATCGCCGGCCGGCCCGGTGCCGGCTGGGCGGGTGCCGGCCGGGCGGGTGCCGGTCCACAGCAGGGCACAGACATCCTCGAAGTCCGCGTCCCGGGCCAGGCCCAGCGCGTCCAGCCCGCGGAACCGCAGCCGGTCGCCGTCGATCTCGGTCAGCCCAGACTCGATGACCAGCCCGGCCAGGCCCGCCGGGCGGCGCGGCCGGCCCCGCTGGGCCAGCTCGGCTACCTCGGCCGGGTCGAACAGGCTGAGCCGGCCCCCAATGCCGCGCCGCCGGGTGAGCACCCCGCGGCTGACGTAGGAGTACAGCGTGGCCTGCTTGACCCCGAGCCGCCGGGCTGCCTCCGCGGCGCTGATCCACTCGGCCACCGACGGGTCTCCCTCCTGGTGCTGAGTCACTACACGCTGACATTGATTTTAATCAACATTGATAACAGTGGACGAAAAATGTCATCGTGTCGAGTATCTGGCCCTTCGACCGGCGACCCGCCGGCCACCTTCCGGAGGATGCACGTGCCATCGATCCACTTCCTCGACGTGACCAACCGCGACGGCGTGCAGACCGCGCGCACCGGCTTGTCCAAGTTCGGCAAGACCATGGTCAACTTCTACCTGGGTCGGCTCGGCGTGGCCCAGTCTGAGCTGGGCTTCCCGTTCCTGTTCCACGAGGTGCCCTACATCCGGGCCAACGTGGCGCTGGCCGAGGCGGGCGCGTTCGGCCCGCTGCGGCTGTCCGGCTGGTGCCGGGCCGTGCCCGGTGACGTCGAGGCCGCGGCGCCGCTCGGGCTGCAGCACTACAACCTGTCGATCTCCACGTCGGACCAGATGATCGCGCACAAGTTCCGCGGCCGGCTGGACCGGGAGGCGATCATCGCGGAGATGACCGCGGCGGTCCGCGCGGCCCGCGACGGCGGCGCGCAGACCATCGGGGTCAACGCCGAGGACGGCTCGCGCACCGACGACGGCTTCCTGCTGGAGTTCGCGACCGCGGCCCGGGAAGCGGGTGCGGACCGGGTCCGCTACTGCGACACGATCGGCGGGGACACCCCGGAGCGGATCCGCGAGCGGTTCGCCAAGCTGGCCTCCGCCATCCGGATACCGGTCGAGACGCACTGCCACAACGACCTCGGCATGGCCGTGGCCAACTCGGTGTCCGGCGCGCTCGGCGACCTGGACGCCGGCCAGGACGCGTGGGTGAACACCTGCATCAACGGGATCGGCGAACGGGCCGGCAACGCCGACCTGCTGGCCACCATCCTGGCCATCCAGCACGGCTTCGGGGTGGCTGGGCAGGCAGAGATCGGCGACCCGCTGGAGCTGTCCTGGGCGCGCCGGTTCGCCCTGTGGGCCAGCTACGCGCTCGGCCAGCCGCTACCGCAGAACCAGCCGGGCATCGGCCGCAACGCGTTCGCCCACGAGTCCGGCATCCACGCCGACGGCGCGCTCAAGGACCGGCACAACTACGAGCTGTATGACGATGACACGCTGGGGCCGTTCCCGGACGACTGGTTCACCCGGCGCGGCCGGGTGGTGCTCACCGGGGAGTACGGCGGCAAGGCGGGCTTCCGGCACGTCATGGACGGGCTGGGCATCGAGATCGGGGCAGAAGACGAGGAGCTGGCGTTTTCCCTGGTGCAGCTGTGTGCGTCAGCCAGCGGCAAGCCGCTGACTGACGACGAGCTGCGCCTCATCGGCGGCTACCCGCATCAGCTGGCCCTGCTCTACCCGGGCCTGCTGAGCTGACCGGCCTGGTCAGCCGCGGATCTGGCGGTCGCGCATGGCCTTGATCCGCCGCCGCTGCGACGGGTCGAGGGCCAGGTACAGCGCGGTAGGAATGCCGATCGCCAGGGCGATCACCGCTATCCCCAGCCACGGGTTGATGAGCAGCAGGATGATGCCGACAATGGCCCCGGCGATAGCGAACTTCATGCGTCCGGACAACTTCTGCCTCCTCAGGCGGCGGGCATGAGCCGCATGCTGGATCGTGACCAGTCAACCGCAGCTCAGCCGCGCCTGCTAACTCAAACGTCAGCCAGCCCGCTGGTAGTTCCGCCATGACCATATCGCTGCCGATCGGCGTGGGCGCAACCTAGGGTGTGCCCTAGTCGCCGCGCCTGCCGCCTCACCAGGCGGCCTGGGTCGGCAGGAGTGAGTGGCCCGGGACCGGCAGCCCGGTGAACTGCCCGTTGTCGACCCGCGCCAGGAGCATCCGGTTGCCCGTTGCGGTCAGGAAGTTCACCAGCAGATGACGCCCGGATGGGTCAGCGGACAGTACGTCGGCCTGGACGATGAAATTCCCGTGACCGGGCCCGCGGTACAGCACCCGCTGCCGCTGGCCGGTCCGCATGGAGTACTCCGCGAGGACTTCCGCATTGCCGTGGGCCGGCGGGCCGACCCAGGCGATGGCCGAATCCCCGGACGGGGAGATCAGCGCCGCGTCGACCGGGCTGGTCCCGGTGCGCAGCGTCACCGAGCGGCTCGACGTGGTCAGGTCCGGACCGGGCCGGGTGGTGTCCAGCACATTCACCCGGGTGACGGGGACCTGGCGGGGCAGGCCGCGCACATCCTCGGACAGGTAACCCAGCCGCTGGCCTCCGGTGGCCCAGGACAGATGACTGATGTTCACCTCGGCGGGCGCCACCCAGGCACGCGCGGCACCCAGCCCGGGCGCGGTGATCTCGATCCGGGACCGGTGGGCTGGCGTGGGGTGCATTCCCTCCAGCGCGAGCGGCACGACCGCTACCGCGAGCCTGCTGCCGTCGGGGGCAAGCGCCATCCCGGTCACGTCGTAGCCTGCAGCTCCCGCGTGGACCGCCAGGGGCAGGACCGTCAGCCCGCCAGGCCGCCCGCTGGCCGACAGGTGAACCAGGTAGAACCTGGTCACCTCGGCCGCTCCTGAGCCGCTGCTCGCCGACAGCGCGAACGTGCGGTCATCGGCTGCCGCGCTGACCCCGCTGACGCGCGCGCCGGGCACCTCGATCCGGCTGAGCGTCGCGCCGGTCCGGGAGCGCGCGACGATCGCGCCGTGGGTCCAGGGTGGAACCGCTACATAGAACTGCGGCAGCAGCCCGGCCCGGCCGGCGGGCCCCGGCGGCGCCGGCCGCAGGGCGATCCGCACCCCCAGGACCACGATGGCCACGGCCAGCACCGCGGCCGCGGGCGCCAGCCAGCGGGCGGATCTGCGGGACCGCCGCCGCGCCGGGAGCGTGAGTTCGCGCAGCAGATGCGGCTGCGCCTGGGCGGCCGCCGCCTTCAGCTCGGCCCGGAGGCGTTCCTCGATCTCAGTCATCGCTGTGCCCTTCCCAGGCTCGGCCCAGCGCGGAGAGCCCTCGCGAGGCGGTGGAGCGGACCGCCCCGGGGGATATCCGGAGCGTCCCGGCTATTTCCTCCACGTCCAGGTCCACGTAGTACCGCAGGACAAGAACCTCACGCTGGCGCCGGGGCAGGCGGCGCAGCGCGGCCAGCATCTCGCTCTGATCCGCTAATGCCGCCTCCGCGTCCGGCCCGCGGATCAGCGGCCCGGCCAGCCGGGGCAGGTACTTGCGGGCGACCACGGACCGGCGCGCCGCGGTACGGCAGCCGTTCAGCACGCTCGCCCGGGCGTAGGCCAGCCCGCTGCCTGGCTCGCGCAGCCGGTGCCAGCGACGGTGCAGCTGCTCGAACGCGTCCTGCACCACATCCTCGGCGGTCGCCTGGTCACCCACCATGACCAGGGCCAGCCGTACCAGCTCCAGGTGATGCTCGCGGAACAGGGCGGTCACCGCCCGGTCGGCGTCGCTGCTGCCTTCCGGCACTGGCCTGCCCCGCCCGCTCGTCACGCCCGCTGTCTCTGCGTCCACGCTAGGGAGACGCGCAGCCCACCGCCAGCGCTGCAGCGGATGACCCGGTAATGTCGGCCGCTGTGAGCCAGCCAAGTTCCGCCGGTACCGGATCCGCCCAGGTCTTCGTCGTGCACGAGGGATACGCCCGGGAAGGTGAGGGCGGCGAGCGGGTCGGCAGCACGGTCACCCTGATCCTGGACGGCGACCGGGTCATCGTGGTCGACCCGGGCATGGTGCCCAGCCGGGATGGCCTGCTCGCCGCGCTGGCCGGGCGCGGGCCCGGGCCGGAGGACGTGACCGACGTGGTGTTCAGCCACCACCATCCGGACCACACGGTGAACGCGGCGCTGTTCCCGCGGGCCACCATCCACGACCACTGGGCCAGCTACGCCGGTGACCTGTGGCTCAGCCGTGAGCCCGGCGACTTCGTGCTGACCCCGTCGGTCAAGCTGATCGCCACCCCGGGCCATACCGCCGAGGACATCACCACGCTGGCCGCCACCCCGGACGGGGTGTACGCGTGCACGCACGCCTGGTGGGGCCCGGGCGGCCCGGCCGAGGACCCGCTGGCCACGGCGCCCGCCGAGCTGGCCGGGAGCCGGCAGCGGATCCTCGCGGTAGCCACGGTGATCGTGCCCGGGCACGGGCCTGTGTTCCGCCCGGATGACGGAACTCCGCGCTGAGCCTCAGACCGCGTCGCCCTTGAGCGAAAACCCGCCCAGCCTGCGCACGGCAAGGGTGAGCGTGGCCACGGTCACGATGCCGCCCATCACCACCGCGGTGCCCACGCCCAGGTGCGCGTTCAGCTTGGCGTCGTGGGCGATCGAGTTCGCGATGCCCAGCGAGTACTGCTCCACCGACAGCAGCCGCGCACCGCTGACGAAGTTGCCCAGCAGCGATTCCCAGATCAGCAGGTAGAGCAGGCCCACCGCGATGGCCCGGGTGGTGAGCACGGAGATCATCACGAACACCGCGTTGTAGATCACCGACCCGGCCAGCGCGCCGGTGAACAGCCCGAGCGCCAGCTTGCCCACGCCCCCGGTGGCGATCAGCCCGGCCAGCAGCTCCGGGACCGCGACGAAGAGCGCGGTCAGCGCCACGCCGACGAGGAACTTGCTGCAGATCACGGTCGACCGGCGGACGGGCGTGGCCAGCAGGTGGACCACGCTGCCGTCGTCGATCTCCGCGCCGAGCACGCTGGTGCCGATGATCAGCGCGGTCAGCGGCAGCACCACGGCCAGCCCGAACTGGCCCAGGACGGCCGAGGGCCAGCTGGCGTCGGCCGGGTGGGCGGCCTTCAGCGCGGCGGTGACCAGCAGCAGGATCACCGGCGGGAGCGCGAACAGCAGCGCCCGCTTGCGGCCCATGGTCGCGCGCAGCGTGATCGAGGCCACCGTCCTGCCCTGCACGGAAAACATGCCGATCGCCCCCTTCTGGGCTGGTGCGTTCTCAGGAGTCCACGAGGTAGGCGAACACGCTCTCCAGCGACTCGTCCTCGGGCAGCAGCTGGCGCAGCTGGACCCCCTCCGCGCGGCTCAGCCCGGCGACCTGCCGGGTGAACGCGCCGTAATCGGACGCCTTCACCTGCAGCCCGCGGCCGGTCAGCTCCACCCCGGCCACCGCCTCGCTGCCGACCAGCGCGGCGGCCAGCCGCCGGTCGTCGGAGGTACGGGCCAGGAACACGTGCGGGCGGCTGGTCATCAGCCGGCGGATGGCCCGGAAGTCCCCGGAGGCGGCGAGACGGCCGGCCACGATCACCTGGATCGTGCCGGACAGCCGCTCCACCTCCTCCAGGATGTGCGAGCTGAACAGGATCGTCCGGCCCTCCTCACCCAGCGCCTCCAGCAGGTCCATCATGTGCAGCCGCTGCCGCGGATCCATCCCGTTGAACGGCTCGTCCAGCAGCAGCACGTCGGGGTCGTGCACCAGCGCGGCGGCCACCTTGATGCGCTGCCGCATGCCCTTGGAGTAGGTCGATATCTTCCGGTCCTGCGCGCCGGCCAGCTCGACGATGCCGATCGCCCGCTGCGCCGCCGCGCCCGGATCGGCCAGCTTGTGCAGCCGCGCGGTGGCCAGCACGAATTCACGCCCGGTCAGGAACGCGTAGACCGAGGGGCGCTCGGGGACCAGGCCCAGCCTGGTGTAGGCCTGCGGGTTGCGCCAGGCCGGGTCCCCGCCCACGGTCACCGCACCGCGGGACGGCTCCAGGAACCCGGAGATGAGGTGCAGCAGGGTGGACTTGCCCGCCCCGTTCGGGCCGAGCAGCCCGGTCACCCCGGGGCCGATGGTCATCGTGATGTCGTTGATCGCCACCACGTTGCCGTACCAGCGGGACACGTTGCGCAGTTCGATCGTGGTCATGCCACGCCTGCCCTCCGGTAGCGGACGATCAGGCCGCCGGCCGCGACGGCCAGCAGCACCAGGAACATCAGCCCGTAGACCACCCCATAGCCGCCCGGGGGCGGGACCGGGCCGCGCGACGTGCCGCCCAGCCACTGGCGCACCCCGTCCAGCGTGGTGAACGGGCTGACCAGGCCGGATAGCCGCGCCCCCGGGCCGGCCAGCGCTGGCCCCCCGGCTCCCCCGGTGACCGGGCCCCGGCCGCCGCTCACCCCGAGCAGGATCCCGGCCAGCACCCAGCTGAGGAAGAAATAGATCGCGATAACGCCGGTCGCGTACGCGCGCCGCCCGCTGAGTGAGGCCAGCACCAGGCCGATGGCGGCCAGCGCCGTCGCCCACAGCAGCCCGATGAGCAGGCCCGGGATCAGCGCCCTGGTCTGCGCCCAGATCGCCCCTGGGCCGTGCACCTGGGTGATCGTGCCCAGGTAGAGCAGCAGCAGCGGGATCTCCAGCAGGGCCAGGCAGGCCAGCGTGAACGCGGCCAGCTTGGCCAGCGGGTAGTCGATCCGGTGCAGCGGCCGGGAAAAGTACAGCGGCAGCACGTGGCTGCGCAGGTCACGGGACACCAGCTCGGGAGCCTGGGCCGCGATGAAAATGATCATGACGAGCACCCGCAGCTGGAATACGTAGGTGTCGTACGGCACCAGCCGGGGCTTCCCCCCGGCCACCACCACCGCGTTGGCCACCGCGGGCAGGCAGAGCGCCACCAGGGCGATAACCGGGATGATCTTGGCCTTGGCGCCGCGCCCGATGCCGACCGCCGACCGCAGGCTGTGCCAGCCCAGCGCGCGGATGATGGCCAGCCGGCCCAGCCGGGGCCCGTCGTAGTGCTGGTACCCGATGTCGTGGATGACGCCGCCGCCGGCGGCCAGCCCGCTCTGGTCAGCGGCCATCGTGCCCCTCCCCGTCCGGCGGCGCGGCCGGCGCCGCGTCATGGTCTTCCCGGTCGTCCCTGAATAGCTCCTCGACCCGGCGGCGCCGCTGCTCCAGCCGGTGCAGCGGCAGCCCGAGGTCGGCGACCGCGTCGCGGACGAGGTCGAACGCGTCATCGGAGCCCATCGACACCAGCAGCGCCCGCCCGTCCGCCCGGGTGGCCAGCCCGCGGGCGGCCAGCTCGGTGGCCAGGTCCTCGCGGCCCTCGTCCACCTCGATCACCAGCACCTGGCTTACCCGGGTGAAGCTGGTCATGCTGTCGGCCCGGAGCAGCCGCCCGCCGTCGATGGCGATCAGGTGATCGCAGACCTGCTCGATCTCGCCGAGCAGGTGCGAGGACACCAGGATGGAGATGCCGAACTCGGTACCGATCCGGCTCACCAGGTCGAGCATGGCGGCGCGGCCGGATGGGTCGAGCCCGATCGTCGGCTCGTCGAGCAGCATCAGCCCCGGGTCCCCGGTCAGCGCCTGCGCCAGCTTGACCCGCTGCTTCATCCCGGTGGAGTAGGTGCCGATCTGCCGGTACCGCTCCTCGTACAGGCCGACGTGCCGCAGCGACTCCGCGGCCCGCTCCTTGGCCGCGGTCGGTGGCAGCCCGGACATCCGGCCCAGGTGCGTGACGAACTCGGTCGCGGTGACGTCCGGCGGCAGGCAGTCGTGCTCGGGCATGTAGCCGCACCGGGTCCGGATCCGCACTGCCTCGCGCGTGGTGTCCAGGCCGAGCACGGCCGCCTGCCCGCTGCTGGGCGGCAGCAGGCCGAGCAGGATCTTGATGAGGGTGGACTTGCCCGCGCCGTTCGCGCCGACCAGGCCGGTGATGCCCGGCTCGACCGAGACAGTCAGCCCGTCCAGCGCGGTCACCCCGCCCGGGTAGCGCTTGGTCAGCGCCGACGTCTGGATCACGGCCGCGCCCGGCTTTCCGGCGGCCCGGCCGGGTGGCCCGGCGCGCAGCGGCAGTTGAGCGGTCACGATGTCCCCAGCCTTCGTCTCCGGCGCGGTGCGCGCCGCGCGGCGCGCCAGCGTGTCAGTGAGCCACCAGCATGCCGGCTCAGCCCGGGCCGCGTCATCATCCCGGGGAATGGCTTTCCGGGCGGGCCGCGCCCCCGCTCCCCCCGGCGCCGTATCCCGGGTCCGCCCGGCGGTCTACGACCGCGGGCGGACGTCCGCGGCGGGCCTGCGGCGTTACCGTTGTCAGGTGAGCGGAGAACTCAAGGCACCGCTGACCGCGCGGCTGCGCCGTTTCTGGGTGGCGCTGGACTACGCCGCCGCCGCCGGGTGCACGTTGTTCATCTTTGTCGCGTTCGAGTCCAGATCGCGCGGTGGGGCCGTCAGCGGTCAGCTGACCACGAACGGCTGGCCGCTGGCGCTGGCCCTGGCCCTCGCGCTGTCCATCCCGATCGCGATCAGGCGCCGGGCGCCGGCCCGGGCGCTGCTCCTGGTGCTGGCCGCCTGCGCGGTGACGCTGGTCCTCGGCGGCGAGATCACCCTGGGGCCGTTCGTCCCGCTCGCCGTGGTGCTGTACCAGGCCGCGTCGACCGCCCGGCGCCCGATCGCGGTGGCCGGCCTGGCGGCCGCGCTGGCCCTGCTGGCCGTCCAGGCCACCATGGCGCACTTCACCGGGCCGGGCCCGGGCAGCACGGTCGGCGTCGGCCTGTCGCTGACCGTGGTCTGGGTGATCGGCTACGCGGTCCAGCAGCGCCGCACCCACCTGGCGCACCTGCGTGACCGCGCGGCCAGCGACGCGGTCACCCAGGAACGGCTGCGGATCGCCCGCGAGCTGCACGACGTGGTGGCGCACAGCATGACCGTGGTGACCGTGCAGGCCGGGTTCGGCGAGTACGTGTTCGACAGCCAGCCCGGCGAGGCCCGGGCTGCGCTCGGCGCCATCCAGGCGGTCAGCCGGGAAGCGCTGGGCGAGATGCAGCGAATGCTGTGCGTGCTCCGCCAGCAGGACGCCGAGCTCAGCGCGGCAGCTGACCAGGCGGGCAGCCGGGCGCTGGACGGCGCCGCGCGGGGCGGCTCCCGCCTGTCCCCGGCCCGGCTGCTGCGGCCGGCGCCAGCCGGGGAAGGCCAGGCCCGTGCCGGGGCCAACGGCGCAAGCGGCACGGGCGAATCGGGCCCGCCGCCCCCGCCGCCCGCGACGTCTGCACCACTTGCTCCAGCGCCCGGGCTGGCCAGCCTGGACCGGCTGGTAGAGCGGACGGCTGGGGCCGGGGTCACGGTGACGGTCGAGCGGACGGGCCGGGTGCGCGCGCTGCCCACCGGGCTCGACCTGTCCGCGTTCCGCATCGTGCAGGAGGCCCTGACCAACGTGGTCAAGCACTCGGGGGCCGACCGCTGCCACGTCGTGCTGGCTTACGGCGCGAGCTTCCTGCTGGTCAAGGTCCTCGACGACGGCCCGGCGGGCCGGGCCGCTCGCGCCGCCGCTCCCGTGCCAGCCACCACGGCGCCCAGCGCGGGAGCGCGGCCGCGCCCCGCCGCGGGCCGGGTGCTGGCCAGCGCGGAGCCGCGGGCCGGGCACGGCCTCATCGGCATGCGCGAGCGGGTCAGCCTGTGCGGCGGCGAGTTCGCCGCCGGGGCGCGCCCCGAGGGCGGCTTCCTGGTCCGCGCCCGGCTGCCGCTGGCCGGCCTCAGCTCATGACGCTGCGCGTGCTGGTCGCCGACGACCAGGCCCTGGTCCGGGCCGGTTTCCGTGGCATCGTCGCGGCCACCCCCGGATTCTCGGTGGTGAGCGAGGCGGGCACCGGGGAGGAAGCAGTCGAGCAGGCCCGGCGGCACCACCCCGACGTGGTGCTGATGGACGTCCGGATGCCGGTGCTGGACGGCATCGAGGCGACCCGGCAGATCACCCGGTCGGCCGCTACCGCCGCGGTGCGCGTGCTCATCCTGACCACCTTCGACCTGGACGAGTACGTGTACTCGGCGCTGCGCGCCGGGGCCAGCGGATTCCTGCTGAAGAGCATCTCCCCCGGCGAGCTGATCACCGCGATCCGGGTCGTCGCCGCGGGTGACGCGCTGCTGGCTCCGAGCGTCACCCGCCGCCTGGTCGAGGAGTTCGCGCGCCGTCCGCCGGCCACCCCCACGGCCCAGCCGGGGCCGCATGGCCTGGACGCGATCACCGCGCGGGAGCGTGAGGTGCTGGCGCTGGTGGCCAGCGGCCTGTCGAACAGCGAGATCGCCCACCGGCTGGACATCAGCCCGGCGACGACCAAGACGCACATCGGGCACCTGCTCACCAAGCTCGACGCGCGCGACCGGGTGCACCTGGTCATCCTGGCCTATCAGGCCGGCCTGGCCACGCCAGCCCCGCGGGGTAGGGTTCGGTAGACAGCACCGGACCGCCGGCCCGGCAACGGGTGCGCCGTTACGGGCTGGCAGCGACCTGGACACCATGAGCAGCAGTGAGTCGGCCGAGCGCCAGCGCACCCGGGACGGCAGCACCCGGGTGCCCGGCACCGGGGCCGCGGCCACCGGCGCGCAGGCCGCGCTAGCCCCGGCCGCGCTAGCCCCGGCCACGCTGGCCCGGGTCGCGCTCGCCGCGCTGCTGGTCGCGGGGGTCCTGGTCGGGCTGCGCGGCGGCCTCACCACCCATGGCTGGGCCGGCCCGTTCCGCCGGGACGGCATCGCGATCGGCGTCGCGGCCGAGATCATCCTGGCCGGGCTGCTGGCTGGGGTGCTGGTCCGCGGCCGCCGGGCACCGGATGACTTCCTGGCCGGGCGGCTGCGCCAGGTACTGGGCGGCGTGCTGGGGGCCGGGCTGATCGCGATCCCGGTGTCGCTGCTGGCCTCGGCCCGGCTGCGCGGCCACTTCGCGCCGCTCCGGCCGGTGCCCAGCGCCGGCGTGCCGGCGAGGCTGCGGCCGACGGCAACCCCGCAGGCCCCGGCCACCACCCTGCACCTGCCGGTCGCCCAGGTGGTCTACGCGCTTCTCGGCCTGGCCCTGGCCGCCGCGATCGTGACCTGCGTGGTGCTGCTGCGGCGGCGCCTGGCACCGGCTGGCGAGCTGGCCCCGGAGGCGTCGCTCGCCGACGACGGCCCGGACCGGGCCGAGCTGCGCGCGGCGGTCGCCTCCGGCCGCCGCGCGCTGGCCACGCTCGACGACGCCCGCGCCGCGATCATCGCGTGCTACCTGGCCATGGAGGGCAGCCTGGCCGCGGCCGGGGCGACCCAGACCGAGGCCGACACCCCGGGTGAGTTCCTGGCCCGGGCGGCCGCGGACGGGGTGGTCCGCGGGTCGGCCGCCGGGCAGCTGACCGGGCTGTTCTACGAGGCGAGGTTTTCCGCGCACGAGATGACCGCGGCGCAGCACACCGTGGCCGAGCGGGCCCTGCGGCAGCTCGCCGCCGACCTGGGCGGGCGGCCGTGACCGGGCCCGGCCCGGGCGGAACCGGCCCCCGCGTAACCGGCCCGGCCAGCACCGGCCCGGCCAGCACCGGCTGGCCCGGTGCGGGCTGGCGCGGCGCGATCCCGGAGCTCGTCATCGCCGCGGCCCTGGTAGCCGTGGCGGCTGGCGCGGCCTACGCGCTGGCCGGGCTGCGCGCGGTCGCCGTGGTCACCGTGATCAGCGCCGCCTGCGCGCTGGCCGTGGCGCGCGGCCTGGTGCGGCCCGCGCCGCCGCCGCCGTCGGGCGAGGACGTCAGCGGCCCGGACCCGGCGGTGCCCACGCCCGCGCTGTCATCCTTCTCCGGGCTGTGGCGGCGGCAGTCCCGGCTGGCCGACGCGCGGGCCGCGATGCCGGCCTACGAGGCAGGCTTGCGCCGCCAGCTGGAGCACCTGCTCGCCTCGCGGCTGGCCGAGCGGCACGGCATCAGCCTGTACGACGACCCGGTGCAGGCCCGGCAGGTGTTCACCCGGGGCAACCCGGCCAATGACCAGCTGTGGTGGTGGATCGACCCGGGACGCCCCGGGCGCGCGGCCCGGCCAGCCAGCCCGCCGGCCGCGACCGCCCCGCCCGCCGGGACCGCCCAGCCCGGTGAGACCGGCCCGGACCAGCCGGGCATCTCCTACCGCACGCTGGCCCGCCTCATCGACCGATTGGAGCGCCTGTGACCGACGCCGCCCTGACCGCGGAGGAGACCGCCCAGCGCTGCACCCAGGTGCTGGCCGAGGTGCAGCGCGCGGTGGTGGGTCACCGCCGGGCGCTGGAGCTGGTGATGATCGGCATCCTGGCGGGCGGGCACATCCTGCTGGAAGACCTGCCGGGGCTGGGCAAGACGCTGATCGCCCGGTCGTTCGCGCGGGTGCTCGGGCTGGACTTCGCGCGCATCCAGTTCACCCCGGACCTGCTGCCCTCGGACGTGGTCGGCGCGCCCATGTACGACCAGCGGACCGGGGAGATGCGGTTCCGTCCCGGCCCGGTGTTCACCCAGCTGCTGCTGGCTGACGAGATCAACCGGACGCCACCCAAGACGCAGGCGGCGCTGCTCGAGGCGATGGGCGAAGGCCAGGTCAGCATGGACGGGCAGACCCGCCCGCTGCCGCAGCCGTTCGTCGTGCTGGCCACCGACAACCCGATCGAGTACGAGGGCACCTACGAACTGCCCGAAGCCCAGCTGGACCGGTTCCTGCTGCGGCTCCGGCTCGGCTACCTGGACCCGGCCGACGAGGCCGCGATGCTGCACCGGCGGCTGGACCGGCGGGCCGAGAACGCCGCGCTGGGCCAGGTGACCGACGCTGACGAGCTGCTGGCCATGCGCGCCTCGCTGGAGGACGTGCAGGTCTCGGCCGACCTGGTCGAGTACGTGGTCGCGCTGGTCGGGGCCACCCGGGGGCACCGGCAGATCCAGGTCGGCGCCAGCCCGCGCGGCGGGCTGGCCATCATGCAGCTGGCCCGCGGGCAGGCCCTGCTCCAGCTGCGCGACTACGTGATCCCGGACGACATCAAGAACGTGGCCGTGCCCGCCCTGGCCCACCGGATCACCCTGCGGCCCGAGCTGTGGGTCCGCCAGGTCCGGACGGACGACGTGGTGGCCAGCCTGCTGGCCAGCGTGCCAACCCCGCGCACCGACCCCACCGCCCCGTCCGCGGCCCATGCCTGACCCGGGGCCGGGCGGCCCCGCGGCCAGCGGCTCCCCCGGCGAACCGGGTCCGGACGCGGGGGCGCCAGCGGCGAACAAGCCGTTGAGCTGGAATCTGACCCGGCACGCCCGGCGGCTGCTCACGCTGGCCCTGGCTGGGCTGGGTATCGCGGTGGTGACCGGGCGGCCCGAGTTCGCTGGCGCGGCCGCGCCAGCCGTGCTGCTGCTGGCCACCTGGCACCGGCGGCGGCCGGCCCAGGTCGGGCTGGCGGCCGGGCTGACCGCGTCGCGGATGATCGAGGGCGAGCGGTCCGCGGTGGCGCTGTCGGTCAGCGGCGCCGGGGCCCACGAGGTGCAGGTGGTGCTGCACCCGGCGCACGCGATCGCGGCGCTGCCCGGGCGGCCTGCGCCACCTGGGCAGGCGGCGGTCAGCGTGCCATTCATGGTCACCCGGTGGGGGCGGCGGCGGGTCGGCAGCGCGCGGGTCATCCTGCGGGACCGCTGGCGGCTGGCCGAGGGCAGCACCGAGCTCGGCCTGCCCCGGGTGGACTGCTACCCGCGCCCGGCCACCCAGCGGACCCGGGTGGTGCTCAGCCGGCTGCCGACCCGGCTGGGTGAGCACACGGCCCGGGCGCCCGGGGAGGGCGCCGAGTTCGGCGGGGTGCGCGAGTACGTGCCCGGCGACCGGCAGCGCAGCATCAACTGGCCCGCCACCACCCGGCGCGGGCGGCTCCAGGTCAACACGTTCCAGGCGGAACGCTCCCAGGACGTGGTCATCCTGGTGGACACGGCCTGGGAGAGCCAGGACGCTACCGGCAGCGTGGTGGACACCGCGCTGCGCGGCGCGGCCGCCGCCGCGCAGGCCTACCTGAACGCGCGGGACCGGGTGGGCTTCATCACGTACCGCTACCGGGCCCGGTGGCTGGTGCCCGGCCTGGGCCAGCGGCAGTACTACCGGATCGCCGAGGCGATGCTGGCCCAGGACCGGGACTGGACCTCCGATACCGGGTTCTCCCGGCTGCCGCGGGTCGCGCTCCCGCCGGGCGCGCTGATCCTGGTCTTCACGCCGCTGATGGACCAGCGTCTGGTGGAGACGCTGCGGGACCTGCGCCAGCGCGGTTTTGCCGTGCTGGTCATCGACGTGCTGGCCGGGGAGCCACCCGCGGGGCGGGGCCGCTACGCCCGGCTGGCCCAGCGGATGTGGCGGATGGAGCAGCAGGCCATCCGGTTCTCCCTGCGTGAGCTGGGCATCCCGGTCGCCCACTGGGACGGGGAGCAGAGCCTGGACCTGTCGCTCGCCCCGTACACCCGGCGGGTCATGGTGACCCGGCGATGAGCGGCCGGGTGTGGTGGCGGCACAGCCTGATCCGGCTGGCCGCCGCGGCCGGGCTGCTCGGCGCGGGCTGCGTGGCCTGGGCGGCCGCGCCGGTGAGCGCGGGCGGCCCGGTCGCGCCGCTGCTCACCGCGCTGAGCGCGGCCTGCGTGGCGGGCGGCATCGGCCAGCTCGCCGCGGACCGGGTGCCGCCGCCCGGCCCGGGCAGCTACCGGGGGATGCCGGGCCGGCTGGCCGGCTGGGCGCTGCTGCGGCTGCGCCAGCTGCCGTGGGCCGAGGGCACCACGCTTGGCGCGCTCGCGCTGGAGCTGCTGCACCCGGCCCGGCCGTGGCATACCGCGGTGCTTGGCGCGGCGCTCACCGGCTACCTGCTCGCCACCCACCTGGCCGAGTCGGGCACCGCGCGCGGCGCGGCCACGGCCGTGCTCCGCGGCCAGGCCGCGGTGCTCGTGGCCGGCCTGGGCCTGCTGGTGCTCGCGGCCGGGTCGGCGGCGCTGCCCTCGGCCGGGACCGGCGCGGCGGGTGCCTGGCTCCGGGTAGCGGCGGCCGTCGCCGCGGTGCTCGCTGGCGGGCTGGCGCTGCCGGTCTGAGCCGGGCGCGGCCCGCGGCCGCCCGGCTAGCGGCCGGCCGCGTAGCCCTGCATGCCGCGCGGGTTCGCGGCCGCGTACAGCATCGCGCCGTCGCGGGCCACCGCGCTGATCCGGCCCAGTGACCACGGCGGGCGCACCGTGACCTGGTGCCCCCGGGCGCGCAGCCCGGCCAGCACCGGTGGGCCGGCCCGCTCCTCCACGTCCACGGCCAGCGGCGCGGACTGGCGGGGGTAGAACGACGACGGGAAGTGCCGGGTATGGAACGCGGGGGCGTCGATGGCCTCCTGCAGGTTCATCCCGAACGCCACGTGGTTGACGAAGAACGCCAGCGTCCACTGGTCCTGCTGGTCCCCGCCGGGCGTGCCGAAGGCCAGGTACGGCTCCCCGCCGCGCAGCGCCAGGCTGGGGGTGAGCGTGGTCCGCGGCCGCTTGCCCGGGGCCAGCGTGTTGGGCAGCCCCGGAGTCAGGGTGAACATCTGGGCCCGGGTGCCCAGGCAGAACCCGAGCCCCGGGATGACCGGCGAGCTCTGCAGCCAGCCCCCGCTCGGCGTGGCCGACACCAGGTTGCCGAACCGGTCGGCCACGTCGACATGGCACGTGTCGCCGGGGGTTTCCCGGGCCAGCGCGCCGGTCTCCTCCGCGGTCGGCTCGGCCGCCAGCGCCCCGGCCATGACCGGTGGCGGCGCGGTGACGTAGCCGGGCAGCCGGGGCGGCCGCCCGCCCGGCTGGCCCGGCCGCAGCTCGGCCGACGCGGTCCCGCCCACCAGGCCCAGCCGGTGCGCGGCATAACCGGGTGACAGCAGGTCATCGAGCGGCACGGCGGTGAACCGGGGATCCCCGTACCAGGCTTCCCGGTCGGCGAACGCGAGCTTGGCGCACTCGACGACGGTGTGCATGAAGTCCGCGCTGCCCGGCGCCAGGCCCGCCACGCCGGCCGCCTCCAGCAGGGCGAGCTGCTGGAGAAACACCGGGCCCTGGCCCCACGGCCCGGTCTTGCACACGGTGAGGCCCATGAAGTCGAGGGTCACCGGGGCCTCCGGGGTGGCCCGCCAGGCGGCCAGGTCAGCCGGGCTGAGCAGCCCCCGGTTGCGCCGCCCGGTCACGTCCATGACCTCGGCCCGGGCCAGGTAGCCACCGATCGCGTCGGCCACGAACCCCTCGTAGAACGCCCGCCGGGCCGCCTCGATCTGCTGCTCACGGCCCGGGCCCGCCGCCTCCGCCTCGTCCAGGATCCGCTGGTACGTCGCGGCCAGCGCCGGGTTGGCGAACCGGGACCCGGCCGCGGGCACGCCCCCGCCCAGGTAGACCTCGGCGGAGCTGGGCCAGTGCTCGCGGAACAGCCGCTCGGCGGCGGCGATCCCGGCGCTCACCCCGGCCGTCACCGGGTAGCCGTCGCGGGCGTAGCCGACCGCGTACTTCATCACCTCGCGCAGCGGCAGCCGGCCATGCCGCTGCGCGAGCAGCAGCCAGGTCCCGAACGCCGCGGGCACGCAGGCCGCGAGCAGGCCGTTACCCGGCACCAGGTCAACACCGAGACTGCTGAACGCTCCCAGCGTGGCACGGCCTGGCGCCGGGCCCTGGCCGTCCAGCACGAAAACCCCGCCCGGCCCGGTCCCACCCGGCGCCGCGTAGCCGATGACCGGCACCTCGCCGCCCACCCCGTTCATGTGCGGCTCGACGACCTGCAGGACCAGCCCGGCCGCGGCCGCGGCGTCGAACGCGGTGCCGCCCGCCTCCAGCACCGCCATCCCGGCCCCGGTGGCCAGCCAGTGCGTCGACGCCACCATGCCGAACGTGCCCGCGAGCTGCGGCCGGGTGGTGAACGAGGAGCCCTGGGGCATCATCGGCTCTCCTGGGATGACGGGCGGCGTGGCGCACGGTGCGGTGGGCGGACAGCTGCCATCATGTTCCGGGCGCGGCCGGCCGGGCAAACCGGCGGGGCGGGGACGCAACCAGCTCGCTGGGGCATGCGTCGTAACAGTCAGAACACCCACGGGGCAGCGACCAGTGGCCCCGCTGCGATAAGGGATACCGCCCATGACACCCTCGGCTCCCGTGGTGCGCTGGGCCGGTGCGGCTGCGGCCGTGCTGTGCACCGTGGCGCTCGCGGCCGGCTGCGCATCGACCAGCGGCTCGGGCAGCGGCCAGTCCGCCCCGGCGCAGCCCGCCAGCTCGACCCCGGCCACCTCGTCCGCGGCCACGGCCGCCGCCGCCAGCCAGACCCCGACGGCCTCGCCATCGGTGGCGGCGTGCGCCACGACCGACCTCACCGGCACCGTCGTCCTCGGCCAGGGGGGCGCGGCCGCGGGCAGCACCTACTATCCGCTGAACCTCACGAACAACTCCAAGAACGCCTGCTCGCTGTTCGGGTACCCGGGGGTGTCGTTCGTGACCGGACCCTCCGGCAGCCAGATCGGCCGGCCCGCCACCCGCAACCCGGCGGTGCCGCCCGCCACGGTGATCCTGGCCCCGGGACACACCGCGCACGTGACGCTGCAGGTGGTGGACGCGCTGAACTACAGCAAGTCCGCGTGCCAGCCGGTGAAGGCGCACTGGCTCAAGATCTTCCCGCCCGGCCAGTTCAGCGCGCTGTACGTGAAGTTCACCGCGCTGACCTGTGCCGCCAAGCTGCCCCACAACCTGGGCAGCCCGCTGACCGTGGACGCAGCCAAGGGCGGCGCTGGCCAGCCCGGCGGAGGGCTGTGACCCGCACCCGGTAACGTCTGGGGGCATGGATGACCTCCCCCCACGGATACGGGCTGTCTGCGACCTCGACGTCGCTGAGGTGCGCGAGTACAGCGGCCGCCACGAGTACGACGGCAAGATCCAGGACCTCTCCCCCGATGGGGTACGCGCCGGGCTGGACCGGATGGCCGCGGCCCATGATGCCAGCGCGGCGCCCGGCGACGCCCATGACGAGGCCCACCTGGCCTGCTTCGAGGCGCGCGCCCGGGTCCGCTACGGCGAACTAGAGCTGCACCGGAGCAATCCGCTGCTGCACCTGGCCGGGATGGACCTGGCCTGCTACGACCGGGAGTACGCGCCCGCCGCGGAGCGGGACCGGGCCCGGCTGGCCCAGCTCACGCTGTGGCCCCAGGCGGTGGACGCGGCGCGGGCCGCGCTGGACCGGCTGTCCGCGCCGGTAGCCACCGCGCTGCTGGACGGGATCCGCGGGCTGGCCGCGGGCATCCCGTCGGACGTCCCCCAGGCCGCGGCGTCGGCCGCCGCGACCGCACACGCCCGGCTGGTGCAGCACGTGCAGCGCGCGGCCGCCGGGGGTGACCCGGACGCGGCGCTCGGCGCGGCCGGGCTGGCCGCGCTGATGGGCGGGGCCGAGGGCATCGATGTCGACCTCGGCCGGCTGGCCGAGCGGGCCGACGCGGAACGGGCCCGGCTGCTGGCCCGGCTGGCCGAGGACTGCGCCCGGATCGACGCCGGCCGCCCGGCGCTGGAGGTGGCCCGGGCCCTGGTCCGTGACCACCCCGGGCCGGACGGGGTGATCGACGCGGCGCGGCACTGGACCGCGCGGTCGATCGAGTTCACCCGGGACCGCGACCTGGTGCCCTACCACGACGGGATCTGCCTGGTCGGCCCGGCGCCCGAGTCGCGCCGCTGGGCCATGGCGATGATGTCCACCGCCGCGCCCGGCGAGCCGGAAGGGCCGTCCTGGTTCCACGTCACGCCGCCCGATCCCAGCTGGCCGGAGCAGGAGATCGCGGAGTGGCTGGAGGTGTTCAGCGCGACCACGCTGCCCGGCATCGCCGTGCACGAGGTCGCGCCGGGGCACTTCTCGCACGGCCGCGCGCTGCGCCGGGTCGCCGGGCCGGTCCGGCGGTCCCTGCACTCCGAGGCGTTCATCGAGGGCTGGGCGCACTACGCCGAGGAACTGTGCGTGGAAGAGGGGTTCGTGGCCGATGACCCCCGGTTCGCCGTTGGCGTCTGGCTGGAGGCGCTGGTCCGGGTCACCCGGCTGGCCTGCGCGATCGGCGTGCACACCGCGGGGATGACGGTCGAGGAGGGCGCCCGCCGGTTCGCCGCCGACACCCACCTGGCCGGGCCCGCGGCGCTGTCCGAGGCCCGGCGGGCCACCTTCGACCCGACCTACGGCCGGTACACCTGGGGCAAGCTGGAGATCCTGGACCTGAGGGAGAAGGCCCGCAAGCAGTGGGGCGCCGGGTTCTCGCTGCTCCGCTTCCACACTGCGCTGCTGCAGCTGGGCTCCCCGCCACTCGGCCTGATCGCCGC
>Ga0335078_10000393_pt1 | contig 69235 bp, 58 predicted proteins | sample Lox_Sample_32_FD_206711 | JGI IMG/M metagenome (GOLD analysis project Ga0335078, IMG submission 206711) | Soil microbial communities from Loxahatchee National Wildlife Refuge, Florida, United States - Lox_Sample_3.2 | ecosystem: Environmental > Terrestrial > Soil > Wetlands | place: USA...
CGCCCGCTGCCGCGCCCGCACCGTCTCGGGCGCAACGGCGGCGCTGGCACGCCGCAGCAGCTCGGGAAAATTTCCGGAATCGTAGACCTGTTTCCGCCCGTCGGAATAAAAGAGTCCCGTATCGTAAGGCATGGAGTCGGCGGCGATGAGATTGCGCCGGCGCACGTCGACGGCATCGAGTCCGAGGTGCGCCGCGAGGCGATCGATCATCCGCTCCATGGCGAAGGCGGCTTCGGGGCGTCCGGCGCCGCGATAAGGTCCGGTCAGGCTGGTATTCGTTAGGACGGCGCGCACGCTCAAGGCGGCATGCGGAACAATGTAAGGGCCGAGAAGGTGCGTCAGCGTGTTGTAGGGGATGACAAGGCTCAGCACGTTGAAGGCGCCGAAATCGATTGTCGCCTCGTCGCGGACGGCGAGGATGCGTCCATCCTCGGTCGCGGCGACAGCGATCTTGTGACGTTGCGCCCGCGCATGCGGCGCCGCGACGAGGTTCTCGCCGCGCTCCTCCTGCCACCGCACCGGACGCCGCGTCTCCAGCGCCGCGAACGCGGTCAGCACCTCTTCGACGCATTGCACCGACTTCTGACCGAAGCCGCCGCCCGTGTCGGGGGCGACCACGCGAATATGATCCGGCGCAAGGCGCAGCGCAGCCGCGAGCAGGCCCTTCAGGATGTGTGGCGCCTGCGTTCCGGCCCAGACGAGAAGCTCGCGCTGCATCGGATCGAGTGCAGCGACGACGCCGCGCGGTTCGAGCGGGACCGCGGCGCAGCGTGCGATGCGCAACTCCTCCTCGACAACCACAGGCGCCGTCGCGAAAGCGCTTTCGGGGTCGCCCTTGCGAACGCTGGCGGAAAAGGCGACGTTCGTGTCCCAGTCCGGCTCGACGAGCGGCGCGTCGGCCGCAAGGGCGTCATCAAGATCGAGCACCGCCGGCACGCTTTCGTAATCGACTTCGATCGACTCGACCGCCTCGAGCGCGGCGGCGCGGTCGGAGGCGACGATCATGGCGATCGGCTGACCGACATAGCGGACGCCGGCCCCGGCGAGGAGCGGAACCGCATGCGAACGGCTTACGATGTTTGCCGCGCGACGCAGCTCCTCCGGCACGTGAAGCTGGCTCGCGATATCGAGCGGTTCGGTGCGGCCGGCGAGATCCGCCGCCGTGATGACCGCCGCCACGCCAGAGACGGAACGCGCCTTCGCGGCGTCGAGGCGGACAATGCGCGCATGCGCGTGCGAACTGCGCACGAACACCGCCTCGAGCATTCCGGGCAGGCCGAGATCGGCAAGAAACCGTCCGCCGCCCCGCAGCAGGCGCGCGTCTTCGAAACGGCGGAGGGAGCGGCCGATCTCCGCCATCTAACCGGCGCGGAACCGTGGCATCACGCGTTCGGAGAAGCGCCGCATGGAAGCTGCGGCTTTGCCGACGGGCAGATCATGAAAATTGATCTGCGCCGAGACGATGTCGACCCCGCCAGGAATGTCGCGGTAGCAGGTGACGATCATGTCGCAGATTTCGTCGGACGTACCGCACCAGGCAAGACCGCGCCGGCGCATGTCATCGAAATCGTTGCCGCGCAAGCCCTCCAGCATCTTCTCGTAGCCGGGATAATCCTTCGAGCGGACACCCGCACCCCAGCCGGAGGCGGCGGCGATCAGAGCCGCGAGGTGGCCGTTGAACGGCGCCTTCGCGGTCGCAATGACCTCGGCTTCTGACTCCCCGCAATAAACATTGTGCGTGAGCATCACGCGACCTTGCCCAGGATGGCCCGCCGACCGCCACGCCTCGCGATAAAGGCCGATGAGCTCGCGCATGAGCGGCCCGGCGGCCGGGATCGCCATGATGCCATGTCCGTTCCGGCCGGCGCTCTCGAACGACTCCTTCGTCGTGAAGGCCGCGACCCAGAGCGGCGGATGCGGTTGCTGCACCGGCCGCGGCAACGACGTCACATTGTGGAAGCTGTGAAATCGGCCGTCGCTGCTGGCGTTCTCGCATTGGAGCAGCAGCACAACTTGCGCCATGCCCTCTTCGAAGCGGGCGCGACTCTCATCAAGAGGAATCCCGAAGCGTTCAAACTCGTGCGGCAGGAAAGCGCGAGCGAAGCCGATCTCGAGCCGTCCTTCGGAGAAGCCGTCGAGCATGCCAAGCTCGCCTGCGAGCTTGAGCGGGTTGTTGAATACCGGCAGGACCGCTCCGGTGATGAGCCGAGCCTTGCGCGAATGCTGCGATGCCGCGGTCAGGAAAACGGTGGGGTTGGGACTGAAGCCGCCATAGGGCTCGAAATAATGCTCGACCGCGCGGACATGGTGAAAGCCCAGCCCATCGCAGAGCGCGACGAGCTCCATGCACTCGCGGTAGTAGCGGGACGCCCCGATCTTGCTCGGGTCATGGGTCGGAAAGAAATTGATGCCGAATTCCATCGGGTGATTATCGCGCATGGAGGAGATGGGCCAAACACTTCATCGGCCGGCCGACATCCCGTCGCAAGTCTTGCGCGCGGCCAATGCCGACGGACGAGGCGGGAGCGCCAAACGTCTTTTCGCAGCCGCGATGCCACATTTTGCCCATCCGCGCGCAAGCGCAGCGAAGATCCGCGGTAAGGTCTTGATGGAGTGGCGTGCCGGACAGGATGAATCTGGGAACGCATGGCGCAGCGCCATAGCGCTGACGGCCGCGTGTAGGAAGCATCATTCTACTGCAACTGCAGGACGCCGAAAGTGGGATGTCATCGTAACTTAGGCTTCCGTGCGTTCAGAGGGCAGATTTCGGCGGTGCGGACGCTTGGATTTCGTGTTGTCGAACAGCGGTTCGTGCGCCAACCGCTCGTACATTCAGTTCGGATGGAAGAGCTTGAACCTCAACTTGAAGCCAGCCTCATCGATCGCGCCAGAGGCTCGCTCAAAGAAGATTTCCGCCTTCTGACTCATCGGGAATTTGCTGACGATTTGTATGATCACGGGCCGTTCGCTCGCCTCGGGGTACTTTTGATATAGTTCTCCGCTTTCTATGAATCGAAGGTAGGCATTCAGTTTCCCCTGCAATAGCATGAGGTGCTGCCCCTCGGTTTGGTCCCAATCGAGGTGATCGCTGATCGTAAGCAGGACATCGCCCGAACCCTTGTCGATGTTCACAAAGTCGATCGTATCGGTCTGTTCAATGGACATGGGACTACATTATTGTCCTCGGATAATCTGTACGTCGATCGGAGGAATTTGTATTCCACCGGGAAAACCGGGCTTCCCCGCACCAAGAATAGTACCGCCGGTTTGGCCGATTTCCGGGAACGCAAGCGTCTGATTTGGGGTCAAGGGCGCCGTTTGAGTTGCCTTGCATTCGATACACCCAATTTCTCCGGTTATCGGATCCTGCGTTAGGAAATCCAGGCGCGTACGAACGCCACTTTGAGTCTGCACGGTGATCTGTTGGCCAACCGAAAGACCGCTTCCTTGCAGATCAGCACCTACCGATTGCTCAAAGGCAGCGCCGGCAGCACGATTGATTGCGAGTTGGTCAGCTGCTGACAGCCCACTACTCTCTGCGGCCGCCCCTCCAGCACCTACAAGCGGTACGCTCATTCCCAGTCCAGCAAGCGCTGGTGCCGCTTGGCTGAAAAATTGACTCGGGTTCGTCGCCAAATCGCGAGCATATCCAGCAATATCGCTCGGTGCATGAGCGAACGACATCGCTCCTTCGGACAGGTAATTGCCGAATTGTTGTAGCGGGCTATCCGCCGCGAACCCGTATGGGTCGACGAGGCTTAGCGGGTCGTTCCCCCCATATGCGTAGAGATTGCCGCCCGCCCGGTACCCAATCGGATCGGTCTGCATGAACCGGCCGAGTGTGGGCGAGTACATGCGCGCGCGATAGTAGTAGAGGCCAGAGGGCTCGCTGATGCTGCCGGCGGTTTCGGGATCGAACCGGCGCCCAGTGAAACGGAACGTGCCAGAGGTCAAACCCGGATTTTCGCCGTAGGCTTGGTACCCGGCCTTGGTCAGCGCACCCGAGCCTGCGTCGAGATTGGCAACGATCGAACCCTGGATATCGGGGATCATCGTCTCGCGCGTGCCTGATGCCACATTCAGCTGGTTGAGCACTTCGTCGGGCCCTTGGCTGAAACTGTACCAGTTGCCGATCGCACCGGTCGTGCCGTTGTATTCAAGCACTTCGCGATTGTCGGCGTCGGTGACGTAGATCGTGGTTATGCTCCCAACCGTCTTCGATTTGCGTCGGCCTTGCGCGTCATAGGCGTAAGCGGCGACCGTACTCGTCGGACTTGCACACGTGCCGCCGCCGATGATCGCTATCAGCCGGCTCTCGGCATCGTAGCAATAGTTGAAACTGCCGTCATAAGCGAGATTGCCGTTCCCGTCGTAGCTCGGCGTTACTGAGCCTACCGCAGTATACTGGTTGAGATTGTTCGCGGTGTAGCTGACATTCGCGGTGGTCGTCGGGTAGCTCCACCAGCTGTTGTCGTTGGCGGTCTGACTGATGCGGCGGTTGGTCTGATCGTATCCGTAGGTGAACGTAGCGCTGGTCGCCGTTGGCGTGACCTGAGTTGATATCGGGGTCCAGCGCACCTGAATCGGGCGGTTCAACTGATCATAGAACGTTTTTATCGAATAAATCGCCGCAGAGCCGCTGGCAGGGGCTCCCATCGAGGCGCTGGTATCGCTCACCGCAGCCAGACGGTTCGCGAGGTCGTAGGAATAGGTCACCGTGGCTTCGGGAGACGGCGGAACCTTGGTTGCCATCCGGTTCAAGGTATCGTACGTGAAAGTGATTGTCGCGCCGGCTCGCGTCTTACGAGTAAGCGCATTGCCGTCCGCATCGTACGTAAGTGCCTCCGTGGTGGTGTCGGGATAACTCGTCGTTGAGAGACGATCAAGACCGTCAAAAGCAAATTGCGTGGCGTTGCTGTTAGCATCGGTCAGAGTGGCGAGCAATCCATCGGGGCTATAGGTTCGCTGTTCCAGAGGCGTGGATTGAATGGCAAGGTTGGAGACGCTGGCAAGCCGGCTCATGGCATCGTAGGCATAGTTCGTGATGTGTTGAAGCGGGTCCGCTACCGAGACAAGACGATCGTCACCATCATAGCTATTCGTTGTGACGTTTCCGTTCGGATCGGTCACCGTGAGAACTTGGCCGGTCGCACTGTAAGTTTGACCCGTTACCGCATCGCCGCCGCCGTTGACGCGAGCAACTGCAAGCAAATGCCCTTCCGAATCGTAGGTATTGGTCGTTTGAACGAGAGATTGGCCCGAATTGAACGGCGCTGGCGCGATCGTCGTGAGCAGACGACGGTTAGCATCGTAGCTGATTGCCATCGTATGGCCGTCAGGATCGGTCAAGGAAATCACGTTGCCCAATGGGTCATAGGCGAAATGGGTTGTGAGTATCAGGTGACCCGGACCACCGCTGTCTGCAATCTGCGAAACCAAGTTCTCTTGCGAATCACGTGTATAGGTCGTCGCTACGCCTAATGGGTCCGTCGCAACGGCAATCTGGCCATACTGGTCGTATGAGAAGGTCCGTTTCTGATTGAAATGGGGCAGGCTTCCACTGTCGGTTACGACCGAAAGCAGATTGCCGGTATTGGGGTCGTAGCTAAAGACAGTAATCAAACCGAGCGGGTCGACGATCATCCGTGGCTTGTTGTAGATCGAGTCGTAAACGAAGGCTGTCGTAAGCGGCGACAACGGTGACCCCGGTTTAGGGGTTTGGGTGATTGAACCTACGTTGTTTGCCCAGGGATTTTCAGCCGCGTAGGCGTACGACGTTGTGCCACCTTCAGGCAGGGTCGTTTGGGTCAGCCGGTCTAGCCCGTCGTACTGGTTCGTCGTGACGTTGACGACACCGTTAAGCTGAACCGTGTCGTTGAACACGTCTGCGGTGCCGCTGAGTACCCACGCGTCGGAGAGAATCTTGCCACGGTCGGACTGGTAGGTCACATGCCGGTTGCCCAGCGCATCGATTAACTCGGTGCGTGAGCCGGCGAGATAGAAGTTCGAGGTGTAGCCGTTGGCGTTGGCCTGCGCCGCAACGCGGCCCATCGCATCAAACCAGTTCGTGACAAAGGCGTTCCCGGATCGAAACGGGTAGAAGACCATAGTCAGATGGGCGAGCGTGTCGTAGGTTCCTGTGGCGTCGTAAACATAGCGCGTCGTCGCGCCAAGCGGGTCGGTCGAACCGATGAGGTTGTGGTTTGCGTCGTAGGTATAAATGAAGGCGCGCCCAGTATCGTCCGCCACCGAAGTGATGTCGTTTCCGCTGTAGATCAGATTGAGATTTCGACCGAGGTTATTGCTCACTTGCGTCAGTTGCGATCCGGCATACGAAAGGCTGACACTCATTCCATTGGGATACGTCCAACTTTGTAACGCGCCTGTTGGGCTACTGCCGAAAGTCAGTACCTCGCCGTCTTTCATCGTGTAGGTGTACTGACCAGTGTTGGTTTGGCTCACGCGTACCGTTGAGCCTGGCGGCGCGCTGAAGGAATAATTGGTCGCGCCATCGGCGTGGGGAAGCGCGACAAATTCTTCGACCGTGTTCGGCTTAGTGACCATAACTGTGTTGGTTGTGAGTTGATCCGTGAGCCATCGTGCAACCATGGAAGATATGGTCATGTGCTGCGCGTCAGGCGTAACGGAGTGCAAATCGCTCAAAACGTATAGTGCCGCGATCGAAGTTGCCGCGTAGATTGCGGGCGAGTCACTTGCTCCTAATCCGATATAAGGATCACTTTCGGTTTGGACGCCGATGTCGTAGTTGTGCGCCCAACCATTGCCCATTCCAATGTCTGAATTCGTGCCAGTAAGATAGCTTCCCGATGCCGATTGGTAGGTTCTTGAGAAATTCAATGAATAAGGGAATGAGCCGCTGCCGGTTACCAGATCGTCGTGCGTGAAGACGTAAGCACCGGCCACACTATCAACTGGTTCCATGGCGGGCGGGTTGGCCGGCGACGCCGTTGTGTTCACGAGAGTGCTAACCGTACTGGAGCTGGCAGGAGGAGTTAGCGTGACGACGGAATTATTTGGTGCATCGGGATCGGAAGTGCCTCCGAATCCTCCGGACATTCCCCCGGTTATTTTCGTAACGACATTAAGGGTATAGGTAGTGCTCATGCTCGCGGCAATCGTGGTGTAACCCGCTCCTTTCCAATTGTTTACCGCGAGTAAACCGTTTTCAGGAACCAAGACCTGTTGGCCAGTCGGGGTTCCGCTCGGACAATTAGACGAGCCGGCGAGAACCAGATTTTCGATCGCCATTAGATCAGTGGAATTGTAGTTTGAACGAATGGCCGGTTCAATCGTACTTGTGAAGGTCGATTGGCCCGAACACGTCGTGCCATCAGCAAAATAAGTCACGCCGGAGGACCCAGGATACGTAGAATTCATGTTTGCATCGACGAGCAGCATTGTCGATGCGGCTGTCATATCTGCTAACGGCGCTTGCGTCTGCAACAGTACGGCCGACTCAAACGAACTTGCTGCCTCGATGTTAGCAAACGTCGAGATCACGAAAGCGGCAGGCATCGCAATTGTCGCCACCGTAACAGTTGGGGCGCTGGCCGAACTGGACCAAGGAACTTCGTAAATGTAGTCCACCGGCAGATCAACGTACGGTCCCACGTACGACGTACTCTGTATGTTTGTCTGCCCCGTGATCCCGAGAGCGAAATTGTATATCGATGACGCCTGTGCGAGCGGACCTTCAATTCCCATTTCGGCCGATCTCTGAGCGAGCCAGTTGTAGCTAATCACGGCAAGATTCTCGCCCATTACAATTTCGGAAGTGGTGCTGTTGCCCGCGCCCTGAGCCTGCCCCAGCAATTGACGGTGATATTCCGCCATGCCTCGACCGACGTGGCCTACACCTAGGCTAACGAGGTATGAGCCGCCGGCACCGATAGTGAGCGTTTTGCAGTAAGTTGCCGTAGTGCCCGGTGGGCAACCTACAATCGCGCTTTGGTTCGGCGATGTCATGGTGGTTTGAACTGACCATGGCGTACCAAGCGGCTCAGCGGTCCCGGTGTTGCTGCACGTCGGCACGCAGCTTGGCGCTGCGCCGTCGATTAATAGCGTTGGAATGAAGTCGCTGCCACTCGGTGTAGAGAATACTGTGATCCGATGTCCGTAAACGTGATCCGTCGTCAGCGAAATTGCGTGGCTTGCGGACACGCCGGGCAGCGTGATTGATATCGTTGTCTGGCAAATTGACGACTGCGTGGGACATGAGCTCGGGAAAGTCGAAAAAAGGGCAACGCTAGAATAAGCCGGTGACTGGTTTGGAAATGAGGCCGCACGAATCGGCGAGCCGACCAAATTAGCAATTGTGTGGCCGCCAATGATGTTGCCAACGGACCAAGTCGGATTGTTGGCGCCAATATAATTGACGAGATTGCTTGCGTAAGTCGTGAGATCGGCCCTTAGTGCGGCTCGGTTGACGTTTGAGATTGCAGGGCCGCTGATAGTTCCACCGGCGTCACTTAGGAATTGCGTAAGATTATAACCGAGCGCGGTTCCGAGATTGCTTAGACCTGCGATCTGCGTGTGCTGCTTGAAGCTCGGATCAAAATAATATGCAGTTCCGCCCAGAGTGACCTGGACCGCAAAATGTCCGAAGTCGATATAATTTAGTGGTTGGCCCGGGTTGCACGTGCCCGAACAATCAACGGCATAGAGTGGGACGCCAGCACTAAAAAGTAGTTCTGCGATCGCTTGACCGTCGTTGGGCACATTCAGCCAGTTGCTTGCCTGAGCACCGCTGAGGCGAATGTGAGTCCACGCGTAGTTGGTTGAGGAGTAGCCTGCGGCATTCAACATTGTCACAAATAAAATGGCTTGGTCGGCGTCATCTCCCTGGCGATCGAGAAGTGTTCCAAGCGGACCCTTGTTGCTGCCATAAAGGGGATCGAATTCAACATTGTTGTAGATATACTCGAAGATCAGATCAGGATCGCACTTTAATGCCGATACTAGTGCAATAATGGGCGCGGGCTGGCCGCTGCTCGAAGCACAACCAATCGAAGAGCCGACGAACGCAGACGATATAGACGACCGATTAGGCAATTGAGCCAAGGTCGTGCCACTCGGTGTATTCCCAAAAATGGTTTTGCCGCTGCGAGTAAGTCGCCACACCTGGCCCGCCTGGGGATGAGTTCGCAAATAGTTGGCGTAATCGGCCATGCTCATTGACTTTGTAAGCGTCGGTAGTCTCGTTATAGGCGCAGCCGGAATTTCTACGGGTTGAGCCGACGCGTCCGCCGAAAATAAACGGGCAATGACAAACATAACGATGACGATCGAGAAACAGGCCCTCAGACGCGTGTCTTTTTCATTCTTTAAGGCGGGTGTTCTGCACAACCGTTCCGAGTCACTGGGAGCTACCATAGGCCGGCTCCCCAACAATTGGACGTGCAAGGTGTTGCTGTCGCCGTCCACGTCAGCGTCGCTGTATTGACGTTGATGTCTTGCTGCGTTCGGTTGCCGTTCGCGTCGTAGGTGTAGATTACGATGACGCCTGTGTCGTAGCTCGCGGTAATCACGCGTCCTAAGGCATCGTAGGTATAGGTAACTGCGCCGTTTACCGCATGAGGCTCGTCCGGCAGGTTCTCGCGCTCTTCGATGAATACCAGAGCAAGGAGAACGGCAAGCACACGCTCCGGGCCATGAAGGAGAACGCGCGGCAAGGCTTCTGGAACGGAGCCCGGCCGCCGTTCGGCTATCGCACGATCGAGGCCGGACGGCGCGGCGACAAGGTGAAGCGCCGCCTCGAAATCGATACAAGCGAGGCGGAGACGGTTCGCATGATCTATCGGCTTCACCTGGAGGGGACTGGCGCGGGCCAACTCGGCATCAAGGCTATTGCCCACCATTTGAACCACGCCGGCCTCCGCTATCGCGAAGGCCGCCGATTCAGCACGGGGCTCGTCTATGCGCTGCTGACGCGCGAGACCTACACAGGCCATCATTGGTTCAACCAGACCGACTCGCGATCGCGGCAGCGCAAGCCGCGCGAGGAATGGATCGCGGTGGCAGTTCCGCCCATCATCGGTGAGCAGACCTTCCGGCAAACAAGGGCGTCGCTTACGAGCCGCAGTCCCAAGGTCACCGCCCCCCGCATCGTCAACGGCCCAGTCCTCCTCACCGGGCTCGCGCGCTGTGCCACGTGCGGTGGTGCCATGACCTTGCGCACGGGCAAGAGCGGCCGCTACCGCTACTACACCTGCTCGACCTGCGCGCGCCTCGGCAAGACCGCGTGCAAGGGCCGTACGCTCCCGATGACGCTGCTCGATGGGCTAGTGGTGGATCATCTTGCGCATCGGCTCTTTACGCCCGAGCGCTTGAGCGAAGTGCTCGTAGAGCACTTCGCCCGAAGCCGGGGCGCGGCCGAGGCCTTGGCGCGCCAAGCCAAGGAAGCCGGGCGCGCGTTGACCGCGACGGAAGAGGCCATTCGGCGCCTTCTCGAAATGGTAGAGCGCGGCATCGCCCCGCTTGACGACATACTCGCTCACCGCCTGGGAGAGCTGCGCCAGCGCCGAGACGAACTCACCCGGCTCCAGGCGGCTACGGCGCATCAGCGGCGCGCGCCCGCGCGTCCGCTCGCGCCCGCTCAGCTTGCGGCCTTCTGCGCCGCCATGCGCGAAAAGCTTCTCAGCGCCGATCTCTCGACGCGCCAGCGCTATCTCAGGCTGTTCGTGGAGCGCATCGACGTGGACGATACCGAGGTGCGCCTGTGCGGACCAAAAGATCGGCTCGAAACCAGCCTGCGATCCGGTACCGATCCGCTCTCCGAATCAGTGCCCAGTTTTGTTCAAGGATGGCGTCCCCTACCGGAGGGGAACGGCATTTTTCTAAGCGACTGATCTTACTCTGAAATCTGCTCTAACGTTGTCCATCAGGAGCGTTGGTCACGTTGTACAACGTAGCACGACGGCGCGGTCACCGACAACGGGACTTGTCCTCGTCCGTCATCGAGAGAGCACGAGCAGGCCCTTGCTGTTGCGCGCCGGAACCGGCAGGTTATGCTCCTCAAGGTGTCTTAGCAGCTTCGCCTCGAAGGCGGGTCCGATACCACCCCATGTCCCACGCAAGCATCCATCGCACAACAATATCTGATGCGCCTTGAGAAACTCGCCGTGGTATGCGTGCGGCCCATAAGCAAAGTTACTGTCGCAGAAGAAACACTTTTCGCGACGCAAGTAGGCGTCCGTTTCGTAGTGTGATCTGCGCCTTCTTGTACTCATACCCGTCTCCCGAGCAGCACTACGGAGCACACGCTCGCATAAGCTCGCGGCCAAATGGTGTCAGGAACCATCCGACATTCGAGCTGGACTTGAAAAGACATTTCGCCTGTTCAAGCGCATCCAATGTCACCTGAGCTTCGTCCTGCGAAAGGCGCAACTTCTCCATCAGTGCAGCGCGAGCGTTTGGCCTTAGCTGGCCATCGGGTTCGTCCGAGAACAGGCGAAGTGAGAGGGCATCTCTCGGATGAAGCCGCTTCAACGTTTCAACAAACTCCTGTCTCACTCGGCTCGTCCTCTCCGGGTCCATCGCGTTCGCGAGAAGCTGTGCCCAGAGATGTTGAAGCTCTTCGTGATCCTGCTGACGCGCCGCCTCGAACAGTGGTGCGGCGATGTCCTCGCTTGGTGCCCTAGGTTCCTTCACCTTCCGCTGTTCAAGGATCGCTTCGGTCTCCTGCATGATCTTGTGAAGGTTGCGGATGCGCTTGTGGTGCAAGCGGTCCCCAACAAGCCAAGCGAATAGATCGTGCGGTGCGGTATCGAACACCCCGGCCCAGTAGCTCAGGAACTGGGACACGGCATCTATCCCCTTGCCGGTCGCTTCCGCAACTGCGGCAACGGCCTTCGCCTGTTCTTCGCTGACGGGAACGAGGTCGTTAGACATCTACGGCCCGCGCGATCATCAGTCGCACTCCCCACTCAACAACCTCAAGCTCACCAATCGTCTCCACGTATCTCGCACCGCTGGCGTCGTTGAAGACCACGCACGTGAAGCAGTAGGACACTCCCTGGCATCGGATCGTGCCTGCGAAGTGCTCGCTCAGTCCCTCATCGTCGTATGCGTGCTGCCCGACTAGAGCGCACTCGATGTCCACTGCGCGCGCAGCCTCATCACCGGTTCGGTGCAACGCCAGTGACACCACGCCCGCCGTAGCGTCGGCCAAGGCGCGCTCAAGAGAGATGCCGAAGGTGGCGATGAGGTAGCTGTTGAGGGCGTCAGCAGTGTCAGCCATTGCCGCTATTTCAGATAGAGCTTCCGAGCGCGCGTCACCACCGTGAACTGCTCGTAGGGAATGTCGGGATACGCGGTCCTCAACGCCTCTTCATCGAGCTTGGAGCTTTCATACATCTGCCAAGTGGCGATGCCCTCGATACCATTGGTCCTACCGATGGACCTTTTGAGTCTCGCCACGCGAAGCTCCCGTTGCATCGACAACGAAGCCATCTCTTCGTCAATCTCTCTGATCTCCTGAAACAGCACCGTATCTTCGTTGCCGGGCTGCTTCATCTGCCCATCCGGTTCAAGCTTCTCCAGCCCGTCAATTTCCTCTTGAACGGTTGCGTGCTCAGCAGCCAAAGCCCTTGCATCAGCGAACGTCGCACGAAGAACATCTGGCGCGATCCCAAACCAGTCCTTCGGATCACCGACGATCTTCTTCGTGCGTAGCGCGTTGTGCAGGTACGTTTCCCATCTATTCGGGGCTTGAGTTTCGATCAGATCAAGCAGGCTGAGCCTGAGGGGGTTACCCGTTGCCAATTGCTTCCTTCTTCTTTCAACAGCTTCCCGTTCTCCATTGCGGACACATCCGATCTTCACCTTGTGGTCGTCGCCGTTCTGGAACGCGTACACCCATCCCATCGAAAAAAGCTCCTCGGGCAAAAGGGGCCTTGCGGCACGTTACCAGACAGCATACCGTATTGAGAACAAAAACGGAACTCTTGCGTTGAGGCACCCTCTGACCAAGCGATCAACGCCGGATCACGTGAAGGCAGAGCGCGCCTATCCCGTTCGCGTGCGCGTGCCGGTGCCACCGCATGGTCTTGGACAGAAGCTCAACGAGATGCACGAGTGGTTACGCGAGCGGGCACCTGACGGGAGACACTTCGTGGGCAGTGATCGTGGACCACCCGATGCGGCGCTCGTCTACTTCGCGGATATTGAAGTGGCGCGTGACTTTTGCCGCGAGTTCGGGTGTGGGGCACATCGTTGAGACTCATTGCAATGGTCAATTTCTCAACCATCACCTGCGCGGGAACTCTGAGCGTAATTTGGTGGGCGTTTGGGCGGCTCGACAAACTATCGCGAAACGAGTTCAAGCGGCTCATTGCTCACGCAATCACCAATTCCTCGATTTTTACAGTTGGTGCCATGCTTCCAGGCTTCGTGATATTTGCGTTCCAAGCCATCTTCACAGCGAAGGTATTTTCACTGCGCGGTTTCCTTCGCTCGTGCTTCGCGTCGGTCGTCGTCGTAGCACTTTTGATGAGTCTTTGGTATTCGAGCGTCCCAGGCAATTGGATCATTCGAATTTCGCACCTCGCGAACGCACGTGATCCTACAGAACCTACTTGGATCGTGGCCGCAATCGAGCAGACAGCGCCAGGTTATCACTTCGACCTCGACCTGCGTGGCGTGATTCAGGTTATCCCATCTTCCCCTCCAGTCCCGACCCCGACTCAAATAAGCGCGCCAACAGAGATTCACCGGTTAGACACATTTGTCTTCTTGCCGATCCTCTACAATTTCATCGCGGATTTCGGGGCACTGCTTCTCACTAGCGGCATGCTCAACCATATCGCACGCCAAAAGCACGCATCGTGGCAACGACTGTTAGTGAGCGGCGTGCTGTTGACCGGATCGATCTTCGTAATAGTGGTCGTCGGATTGGCCATCTCAGGCGCAGCCATGAATTGGTTCATTAACATCTCAGCGATTCATCCGGCCTCGTCACCGAGGGGTAGATCGATTTGGGATTGGCATAACTTGGTGCGCGCGATTTCGTTTCCAATTTATAGGATATACCCCGACGCATTTGGAGGATGGTCGCTGAACACCTTGTACGGCCCCTTTATATGGTCAACGCTGATGGGCGTAGTTTGGGTAAGCATATTCAGCTTGTCAGTCATCATTGCAAACCTCAGCACCCGACTGTTGCCTGTAGGACCATGGATTGCGACCAACTTTCGCGTGATTCAAAGGCCGTTTCAGGTGCTAGCGTTTTTGATAGTTTGCCCCGGTGCAATCCTTTGTGCGGTTTGGCACCTCCTCTGACCGCGATCTTCGCCTACCCGGCAACGCTTCCATCACTGCAAGAACGAATTTCGTTGCAGATTTGTCAGGCGGGATGACGCGGCGCAGCGTCGGAGGGTTCCCCCGGTGCCGGTCGTCGCGGCCACGTTTGGCGCACCAGTGAGGCACGCATCGGGCGCGGCGTTCACAGTGACTTCACAGGGCGCTCAGCGCGCGTGTACCGTTGGCGCGTCACGGTCATTCGGGGGATTGGCATGTCTTATGAGAACAGCAAGAACCGTACTCAGCAAGTCGCCTCAAGGCTGGTTGCATCGGTGGTGATCGGAGGCGCAATCCTGGTGGCGGCGAACACGATGGCTCGTGAAGCGGAACAAGATCGGTTACAGCGACAGTGCGAAATGTATGCGCGCGTGGCCGCCGTAACGGGTTCATATACCGGCGTGTACGGGAATGATGGGCGCGCGGCAGCAAGGGCCTTCAACCTGGAAGGCACATCAAACCCATACTGTCGCGTGCCCTAAGTCAAACCGGCGTGCCCGAGTAGCGCCTCGCTTCTGCTGCGGCAGCACCAGCCCGCGCGGTCAGCGGCGCGTGATCTGGATACCCTCGTAGATGATCGGTGAACCGGGTTCCATGCGGATACCCCAATCTGGATGGAGCACAAGGAACGCGGCAGCGTCGCGTAACGCTGAGAAGCAGCGCGCGTCCGCTACCAGATTGCTGCCTTTCGGGTAGCACTTGAACAGTCCGTCCTCGTGCTGATGCGCGTCTCTGCGCGCGCCACCAACCACCGCGTAAACTTCCACAGTACGTCTCCAACCAAATAACCTGACTGCCTATACCGAAAACCCTTCATCAGCGGCAACCGGAAAACCCGTAGAACACCTAGCTCGCGCCCTTGCTGATCCGCCTATCCAACAAACACTCGATTTCAGTATGGGTCTATGGTAGCTTGCCGCCTTCGCTGAGCGGGAGCACGGTGCATGGCAGGCAAGAACGTCGCGCTGTATCTCAGGGTGAGCACGAACAAGGGGCAGACGGTAGAGAACCAACGCCGCGAGCTACGCGCCGCTGCTGAGCGCCACGGCTGGCGCGTGGTGGCCGAGTTCGTGGACAAGGGCATCAGCGGTGCCAAGGGGCGCGATCAACGCCCTGCACTAGATCAGATGCTCAAGGCGGTAGCCCGCCGCGAGTTCAACGGTGAGCGCCTGGACATAGTAGCGGCATGGTCCGTAGATCGCCTTGGACGCTCGCTACAAGACTTGCTCGGCACCCTCGGTGAGCTTCACGCCAAGCGGGTGGACCTCTACCTGCATCAGCAAGGCTTGGACACGAGCACGCCAGCGGGCAAGGCGCTGTTCCAGATGATGGGCGTGTTCGCGGAGTTTGAACGGGCCATGATCGTGGAGCGGGTCAACGCCGGATTGGCGAGGGCGAGGGCCGAGGGCAAGACGCTAGGCAGGCCACGCGTGGACACTTCGGTTGAGCGGAAAGCGCGCGCGATGCTGACCAAGGGCACCGGCATCCTCAAGACGGCCAAGGTGCTCGGGATTGGGACGGGGACGGTTCAGAGGATCAAGGAGGAAATGGCCGCGTGAGCGCCGAGCCAATTAGGACGCCCTAGAACAGGTAGCAGTGTCCGATCCCGCATCGGCAACCACGTCCTGAACTTGCAGAGTCACTACAAGGGCTTGCGGGTGGCCATCAACGGGTTACCGGCAATTAGGGCCCCTTAGAACATATAAGCGCAGTCGCCGCACGACGCGCCGATTACCCCACTTTAGAACAGGTAATAGTCATCGCGGTGCCAACCCCTCTTGGCTGTCCCTTGCCTCCACGTTCAGACACGCTGACAGGACTCCGTAGAGCGCCGTACAGCGGGATCAGCGGGGCACCGGCTGGTGGGTAGCTGGCGCGCTGGTGCTTGCCGGTGAGCTTTTGCGGACTCGTGCGCGCGTTCAATTACCCCTCTTTAGAACAGATAGCAGTCGCGCTGCCCGCATAGGCCACGTGCAGGCCACAAGGGTTGCCGCAAAGGCCCTCGAAAGGCCGCGATGCAGAAGACATCCGTGCACGCGCGCGATTAGGATGCCAATTAGGGCCACCTAGAACAGGTAGCAGTCGCGAACCGCCTGTCAATTACCCCCACTTAGAACAGGTAGCAGGCGCGCCCTGACCCGGTGCGACCAAAAGATTTTTTCTACGCATCCGTCCAAGCTCGGGTGTCTCGAATCTTTTTCCGAATGTGACTCTCAACACGAAGAGCAGAACATGCAAATCCCCTTCAACGAACTCGACCCGATACCGGCTCCACGGCTCTACGCAAGGAAGTCTCATCGTGACCGCATCCGTGTCTTCGTAGACGCACAGACGCGCTCAAGGATCAGCGCTCTGGTCCAACGATGCGCGACCATCTGCGGTGTCAGGCCCTCACTCAGCACGCTTGTCCGCGCGGGGCTGATCGAACTCGAAGCCTGTATCAGGCAGCAGGCTGATGACCCAGACACTCTGCGCCGCAAGCTCACCGAAGCTGCCCGAGGTGGCTGCTGATGGGCGGCGACAGGATCGACCAGGACGAACAGGAAGACCTCAAGAGGCTCCGCAAACTGGCCCTCAAGCGCGCTATGGAGGCACTGGAGGCTGGCGTTCCTCGGGCTTCGATGTTGGCGGTGATCGTGAAGCTGCTGGACAACACCGGCAACCTTGAGCCTGCCGAACCGCCCCGGCCACCGTTACCGCCGCTTCCATTCCCGGCAGATGAGCGGCCACAGCAGGCCACTTCAACGCCACCGCAGAGCACCAGAGCCGCGCTCGCGGCTGACAAAGCTGTCCCGGATGTTGCCACTGAGGGCGACCCGCCGCGCCTTGAGGCGCAGTACCGGCGCCCGCTTGGTGATACCTACGACCTCTGACCACGGCAAACGCCGACAGGCGCAAGTCAGACTGCCACATAGGCCAATAGGTCTATTGGGGTAAGTGGCACTCCGAACTCTCTGACACCCCGACCACCACCACCATCCCCGACCAAGGATGAACCGATGACGGTTGAACCTTCCGTCTTCGTGGGTGCCATGCGCGCCCACTGGACCGACACCCTACAGAATATTTCTTCGGCTGCCCTCGAAGCCGTCTGGCACCAGATGGCCTTCACCTTCAACCACCAGATCGCCACATTCGGGACACCGGCGGCTGACCGCTGGCGTATCCTCCAACCGACCACAGGGACCGGGAAGTCACAGGGCCTCGCGGTCTACTGTTCCCTGCTGCCAGATCACGGTCACCCTGGCGTCCTCATCGTCACTCGTCTCAAGACGCAAGCCGACGAGATCGCAGCCACGATCAACACGCTTGCTGGCCGAGACGTGGCCCTTGCCTACCACAGTGATAGCCGGGTGCCGGTCGAAGTGTTTCAACGCTCCCCGGTCCTCGTGATCACACACCGTGCCTATGAGATTGGTCTGGATGCGGTGACGAAGGCTGATGCCTGTATCCCGAACGCCGCAGACCATGGGTTCGTGGAGGAACAGGGCTACGTTGACCCCAACCCAATCAGAGCAACAGCAGCGTCTTGGGAGCGGCTCCATCAGTGGACCCTCGGTCGGCGTAAGCTCACCGTCATTGACGAAGCCTTGGACATCATCGAAGAGGCGCAAATCGACCTCAAGCGGGTCTCTCAGGTGCGCGGTCTGATCCCCTTCGCAATCGCTGAGAAGCACCCGGCGCAGATGAAGGTGATTGAGATGATGGAGGGCTATCTCAAGAACCTCGCACGCACCGTCGATGAACGGAACGCGCCACGGTCGGAACGCCTCGTGTCAGCAAAGAGCTTGCCGGGTCTCGTGGACATGACGCCACTTCGGCAAGCGATGAAGTCTGTTCGTCTGGACTTCGACCTACTGAACAAGAACGATCCCGACGACAACAAGCGGATCGTCCACCAGTGCGACACCATTCTACGCGACATCCAATCCACGCTTGAGAATTGGCACTGGTACGCGATGAAGCTGCAACAGCACACCCTGAACACGGCACGCTGTCTGATCGTCCCTGATGACATCAACGGCGCTGTCGTGCTGGACGCAACCGCATCATCCAACCTCATCTACACACTGTTCGGTGATCGTGCGGAGATTGTTCCTGTCCCTGCCAACGCCCGCAGCTACGCCAACGTGACGCTTCACGTCTCCACCGGACACGCTGTCGGGAAGACCACGCTGTTGAAGAAGATCAAGGAGGAAGGCCCAAAGCTGATCAGCAATCTACAGCGCGAGATAGCGCCACGCCGCAAGGTGTTCGTGTGCTGCCACAAGTTCGTTAAGCCACACATTGCTGTCTATGACACCGGCTTTGACAGGTTCGATGTCGGGCATTGGGGAGCGGTTGATGGTGAGAATAGGTGGAAGGACTTCGACACTGCCGTGATCTTCGGTCTGCCGTATCGTGACCGAACGTGGTCAGCGAACACCTTCATGGCACTTCAAGGACCACAAGCGACCGAGTGGTTGACCGCTGAGGGCGACCGCCCGTTCCAACGGTACAAAGACATCAGGCACGCGCTTGAGGTTGGGCAGCTTGTAGTCAATCTCGTGCAAGCGATGAACCGCACGCGCAATCGGAAGGTCATCGACGCGCACGGTAATTGTCCGCCTGCTGACATCTTCCTGCTTCTTCCAGGTGACGACACCGGCAAGGAAGTGCTGGAGGGCATCAGACGCGAGATGCCAGGACTGAACGTCGTGAACTGGTCCTACTCCGAAGCACGCCGCAAGCCGCGCCGGTCGAACTTCGAGGACGCTTTGGTCCACTACGGTGACGTGATGGTCGCAGGCGTGAAGTCCGCCAGTGATGTCCGGTCAGAGCTTGGCATCCCGCAACGCACTTGGTTCCGCCTTGTCGAGAAGATGCAGGACCACGCCTCAGCAATCTGCAATCGTCTCGCGAGCTTGGGTGTGTCGTATGAGGTCAAGCGACAGGGAAGCCGGAACGTCGGTCATCTCGCAAAGGCTGGATGACTTCCACTCGCGGAATTGATCCGCCTGTGGATAGATCGTTGCTTATGCACATAACTGTACACGACTGCGAGTCACCGCACCAGCGCGAAGGTTGCTGACCAGGGACTCCCAATCAACCTATCGGGAGACGCCGATCCTAATGGACAATCTTCCTACACCTTCGAGTGGTCGAGGGTATGGAAGAGGAGCAAGCACATGAAGTTCATCTTCAACACCAGCCACCGTGAGTACGAAGTCGCTGCCTCGCGTCACGCCGTCGAAGTCATCGTCAACAGAGACGGACATCCGCGCCTAACCGAACTTTGGTTCGGCATCGGTGGACCTTCCTGGCATCCCGCGTTCGACTGCGAGGATCGCGACGATCACGTTGAGCGCACGACGGCGCGCTTCTGTGGCCCGTTCTTCCTCGTTGTCACTCGCCCGCCGCGTACCGCCGCCATGTCGGGAGTTCCCGCATAACGTCGTCATCCTTGTTGTGACACAGACCGGGAGCCTTCCCCCGGCTGAACCTCCAGAAGCCCCGTCAGGCTACACGCTCGGCGGGGCTTCTCTCTTTCTACATCTGAACCATGTACCTCCCTCCACTCGTCATCCTTGCGCCGTGGTTGATCATTCCGTTGATCAGCTTGGCGCTCACCTAACCTGAAACCAACAGACATGAAGAACACCAAACCAACCTTGCTCAAGCACGAGCAGGGCGTCGGGTGGATTGACGTTGCGAACCTTGCCTTGTTCGCACTCAACGAGCCGATGCCTTCCTCGTCCGTCTCCGCTTTCGTCACCAAGTGGCGCGCCTATGACGACGCACAGAAGCTCACCGAAGCTCGCCGTCTGATGACACCGCACTTCCTCTGCGATGACCTCGTGACGACCACCCGCGTTGTCCCCCTCAAGCGCGCTGGCGATCTTCTCAATGAGCACGCTCACGGTTCACTCAAGGGACATTGCGTTGGCGTCAACGTAGGCACTGAGGAGAAGCCGAAGCTGATCGCCACGGCCTTCGCTGCCGAGGGCGTATCGCAATGGCTTCAATTCCTGAATGAACACCGTGCCTCGAAGCGGCGCGACAAGAACGCGGAGTGCCGCACCCTCGTGGCCAAGCTCGCGCCCTTGTGCATCGCGCGGCGCACCGACTTCAAAGCGCAGAAGCTGATCGCGCGACTAGACTACCTCGTGGAGCTTCACACGCTGACCGAGTGTCTCGTGCGCAGTCAGCAGCTTGCAATTACTGCTCCTTCGGTTCAGGAGACCTAATCATGTGCGGACCTATGGCTATCCCGTTGGCGATGATGGCCGTCTCAATGGCTATCAGCACCACCGAAGCGGTGGCGCAGAACCAAGCTCAGAAGCAGCAGGCTTCCCTCCAGGCTGACCAGAACGCTCAGAACACGCGGAACATCACGTCCAACCTTGAGAGCCAATACTCTCAGGGTCAGGCGCAGATCAACGTCAACAACAACATGGCGTGGCAGAAGAAGTGGGAGGACATGAAGCGCACACGCGCGGCAGAAGCCACCGCAATGAACTCTGCCGGTGCGTCGGGCGTGTCAGGAAACTCCGTTGGTGAACTCGTCAACGCATATCACGGCAACGCAGCCGAGTATGCAGCGAACGTCAACGAGAACGCTTCCGCTCAGAACGCCGAGATCGAGCAGCAGCTCACCGGCTACCAAGACGAAGCCACGTCTCAGGTTGACCAAGAGCCGATCCCGATGCCGCCGAACCCGCTGAGCATGGCGCTGGCTATCGGCGGCGGCGCGGTGAACGCTTACGGTACTTACGCGAAGGTGCCGAGCCCGAACGGCGGCGAGCAGCTTGCAAGCCCAACGGAACTGCTCTTCGGCGCTCTGCCAAACTCGACTGGCGATTAACTCCAAGCACAAGGACAGCAACAAAGATGGAATATCAGAACAACAGTAACGTCGCCCGCGTATCCCTCGCCGTTGGCGATGCAGGCAACACCGCTCGTGACGCTGCTGCACAACGAGCACGTGAGCAAGGTGCCGACAAGATGCAGCCTACGGGCCGCAGTGTCGGTGAACCCATGAGCATCGTTCATGGTGGCGCACAGGCGCCTGATGGTTCTTTTCGGCGCCATGAGAACGATGCCGCACCGCATAGCGATGGAAAGACCAACGTCTTGGACACCGCGCGCCGTGGCTCTATGCCCGTTGCGGACGATCTACGCCCGACCGATACCATTGATGTCGGGCATGGTATCCGCACCACCGTGCAAGCCGCGCTCAATGCGGGCTTAATACGCAAGGAAGGTGCTCGCTATGTCGTGGCGGGCAACGGCACCGCTACGGCCTCGCAGACACAGGACACTTCGCGGCAACCCAATCAGCAACAGCAGACCCAACAGGACGCAGGCGCTGACCGGCTCGCCGACCTTCCTGCCGAGGCACACGCCATCGCTCAGGAGTTCACGTCAGGGAAGATCAACAACGTGAGCCTACGCGAAGGAACCCGGAGCATGATGGAGACGGGCGCACTCACCGAGGACCAAGCCGCTCGCGCGGCGCAAGACCTCGGGATTACCCCGGAAGAAGCCAAGCAGCGTGCTTCAACGCTCCATAGCGCCTTCACCGCGCAGGCGCATGAGATGGTGGGCGCACTCGCACCCACGATCTTCGAGTGGGCGCGCTCGCGCAATCCCGCGCTACTTCGTGATGCCGTTAACGCGCATGTGCACGAGAACGCAACGGATGCCTACAATGACGTGATCCGCGAGTTCTGGCGCGACACGGCACGTACGAACCCGAAAGCCATTCTGAACGCCACGAACGCCGCCGAAATCCAACCTAGGATGGAACCCAATGGCGTGCTCAGCATCGTGGTCAATGGCACGCGCACAAGCTTCACCGCCGCTCTTAACTCTGGCCTCATTGGCCCGAAGCCTCGCGGGCGCCGCTGACATGAGCGACAACAACGAAGCGACGGAGAAGGCTGAGCGCGAGAAGCTCGATTACCTGTTCTCCGATGCCGCACGCGCGGAACAGCACACTCCACACGTAACCACGGCGGAAGTGGCCAGACGCGAGCAAGCTCTGCGAGAGTCCTTGATCCGCGCCATTGACACCAATCCGCCACGGAAGGGCACGTACACGCTCCCTGACGGAACCATGGTCAAACGGAACTGACACGATGCAGCAACGGCAACGCCCACAGGGAACCACGCCCGAACAGCTTCAATCCGCGATCCGTGGACACCTCTATGAAGCCGCCCGCCTCCACGGCTACGGCGGCACCAAGGCCGTGACGGCCTACACGGACAAGCTCGGGTGGGGAACGCCAACTATCGCCACTCAGGGAGCCGCTTCCGCTCCACGGCTCGTGCTCACGTTCCGGAACGGCGCGCGCGCAACGTACGAACCGAATGGACAAGTGATCTTGTATCCACCGATCCGGTGACGGCCCACACTCGCGGTGACGACGTAACATGATCCACCCCAGCGCACACCTTGGCCCGACTTCGTGTTCCACGAGAGGACACTGAGAGGACAACCTTGGTGGCGCGTTTGGTGTGGTGAGGAAGGCCCTATGGCGGAGACGCTGTAGGGCTTTTTTTGACCGGCTACGCCCATTCAGTCATGGGGCGTTCATCAACTCCTCTTCGTTCTCGATTACATCATCGGTCATCCCGAGGTCCAACTCTTCGTCAACAGGGTTGGTAACCGCTATGAGGCGCTCAATCGTCCTAAGCGCCGGTAGTATACCTGTTACAGCATCACGCACGTCCCGGAGAAACGACAGCGGACTGTACACGTAGGGTCGATCCTTACTCGCGACCAAAAGGGGAAGGCCGTTTCTGGCATCCTGGAAGTGCTGATGAAATTCGGTTATCGCGAGAATTAAATCAGGCGATAACATTCCAATCTTCGAGGCGAGTGCACGATACAGGGTCGGTTCAGAGAACTTGTGTGCTTCGAGAAAGTGCTTGTCCAAATCGCTTGCACCATCGGCGTAACGCCTCGCGACAATCCGAGCCATTTGCGCTGCTTCCTTGCGCAACAGGATAATCTCTCCGTAGATCGCAGCCGCGATTGATGAAGTCTCTTCTGACCTTAGGTGCGCATCCCTGCGGCGGTTCAAACGAAAGTTCCACAGAGCCGCAGCCATTAGCGCGAGGAAGCCAAGGATGGCTGCAATACCTTGCTGCCAACCTTTCAGTTCCTCGTAGAAGGACTGCCATGTCATCGCTGCAATGCTCTGTTCAATCATAGTACCCGTTCTTCCGTAGCCATCTTGCGACTTTCTCCTGCTCGCGGGCGTACTGCTTGATTTCCAGTCCGTGATCATACGGTACATCAGAGGCAGTGCTAACGGCCCATCCTCCAAGCTCGTGTGAGGTACGCTCATCTACGCCGGCCCGGCGCGCGGCAGTACGCCATAGGTGGCGAAAGCAGTGAAGCACAAGCTCACCGTCAGTATGCGCACCAAGCTCATTGCGCCGAAGCGTCGTGAACTGTTGTGAGATTGGACCTCCGTACTTCTCCGTTGATTTCCGCAAGCGCACTTCGGGGAACAGCCGTCCATCCTTGTCTTCCACGTTCGCAAGCCTCTTCGTGATCACGTCACGTGCGATGCTCGTGAGTGGTACTACACGCGCTGCGTTTGGACTTTTGCCCTTCGTGATCGCGTAGTGGGTTGCCTTCGGGTCAACTTGCGACGCTTTAAGGGATGCGACTTCCTCCAACCTCACACCAGTAAGCAACGCCACTCGGATTGTGTCACCAAGAGCCTTGCCCGCTGGCGCAGCGGCGAGGAGCTTCTTCGTCTCATCGGGGCGGAATGGGCGGCGCTTCTTTGCTGCTGCGCCGATTTCCCTCTTGCTTGGCGCCTGCTCATCCCAAGGTGTGCCGGGAGCGTAGGGGAGGATGCCTCGCTGCTTGGCCCATCGCCACACTTGAGAAAGCTGCGAGCACTTCTTGCGGATCGTTGCGGGGCCTTGCCCGTCCGGCGCCTTCGGACCTTTGCGTGCCGGAAGGAACTCCGTCACGAACCCCGCAACCATGCGGCGGTCAACGTCCTCAAGGCACACGTCAGCGCCCGCGTACTCTCTAAACTCGGCAATGGCCGTGTTGAGGTTGTTGAGGGTGGACTTGGAGAGCGCCTTGCCCCGGTCCGCCTTGTACTGCTCGCACACTGCCGCGAATGGGGTTTGTAGCCCGATAGCGGTCTTGTACCAGCGGGACGCTTTGGTCTCGCCAATCTTCTTCTCCAGTTCCTCCGCTGCGTCCACGAGGGCCGACTCGTGAACCCACTGCTGCTCCGCATCGTCGATCTTGCGGTGGCTCGCAGCAATCTCCAGCGCCTGTTCCATGCTGCCATCAGCTTCCATGAGCGCAGCGCGCTCCTCTGCGCGAATCTGTCCAAGAAGCAGGTCACGCTGCTTGAGAGCGTCCTTGAGGTTCCTGATGCCGCCCTTCGCCAGCCGTTCGCGTATCTCGCGCCCATAGGGCCGCTCAGTGCGTGGATTGATACGTCCGATGAGCACCGGAGGCGTGGCCATGCGGAACAGATACGCGGTGCCGGGGCCACGAGGCTGGAAGAGGAACGTTGTGTCGAGCATGTTCGTGTCAGCCATCTGAATGTTGTACATGATGGCCAACGCGCCGGACAACAACGCGGCGAATTTCAGTTGTAATTCAGCTACTTAGGTAGATTGGCGTCCCCTACCGGATTCGAACCGGTGTTGTCGCCGTGAGAGGGCAACGCAAGCGTCCCGCCGCGTCCAGCGGCGTTCAAGAAATGCCGATTTTCCTTGTCTATCCTGCTACCCTCATCCATTGTTGTTTCGGCCCGTCCCTGGGACACTTTTGGGACACCCTCTTTGCAGGGGCAAGCAATGGCGCGGCGCGTCCGGTCCCCGAAGCTCGAAACCCGTACCGCCCGGCTTGACAAGCTCAAGGTGCGGAAGAAGCCCTATTCGGTCCCCGTCGCGCCCGGCGTAATCCTGCTCTACCGGCGGAACCACGGCGCCGGCACCTGGGGTGTCCGCCTCACGGACGGGAAGGACCAAACGCACCGCTTGGCGCTCGCGGACGATTATGCGGAAGCGGACGGCCGCGATGTGCTGGATTTCTGGCAGGCTCAGGACGCGGCGCGCGCTCGGGCCGGCGAGTATGCGGGCGACGCCGCCCCGGTGACAGTCGCCGCGGCGCTCGACCAATACGAGGCCGATCTGCGGGTCCGGGGCGGCGACCTCGGGAACGTGAAGCGCGCGCGCTCGCACGCCCCGCCCGCGATGCTGGATCGCATCGTCTCGTCCTTGAAGGCGGGCGAGCTTCGCCAATGGCGCGACGGGCTCGCCGAGGCGCTCGCGCCCGCCAGCGTTAATCGCACCGCCACTTGCCTCAAAGCGGCGCTCAACCTCGCCGCGGCGCGAGACGAGCGGATCACTCGCCGGCCCTGGGAAAGTGGATTGCGCGCGCTTCCCGACGCGGAGACGGCGCGCAACTTGATCCTGCCCGACACTACGGTGCGGGCGATCGTGCAGGAGTGCTACCGGCCCAACGCCCACGCGTTCGCTCACCTTGAGGGCGAGGCGCGGGAGAAAATCGAGCGAGAAACGGCGCGGTGGTCGGACGCCTTCGGTTTGCTGGTCGAGGTCTTGGCGGTCACCGGCGCGCGCGTAAGCCAGGCCGCCCGGTTGGAGGTCCGGGACGTGCAGGGCGACCGGGCGGACCCCCGCCTCATGTTGCCAAGCTCGAAGAAGGGCCGCGGAACGAAGAAGGTCGAGCGGCGCCCCGTCCCCATCCCGGCGGATCTCGCGTTGCGGCTTAGGACAGCGGCAACGAGCCGTTCGGAGGAAAAGCCCCTGTTGGCAAAACCGAACGGGCAGCCGTGGGAGAGATCGGACCATGACCGGCCCTTCGAGCGCGCCATCGGCCGGTTGCGAACGAAGGCACAGGAGGATGCGCGGAAGCGGGGCGGCGATGCGGGGGCACAAGAGAAGGTCGCCCGCGCGCTCGAGGGCGTGACGGTCTATGCGCTCAGGCATAGCAGCATCGTCCGCCAGCTTCTCGCGAACGTGCCGATCCGCATCGTTGCGGTTAATCACGACACCAGCGTTGCCATGATCGAGAAGAACTATTCGCGCTTCATCAGCGACCATGCCGACGCGATGGCGCGCAAGGCGCTGTTGGACGTTTCGGCGCGGCCGGGGTCGAACATAGTGACGATCGGCGCCGTCGCCGGCTAGTCGTGGTCAGTTCAGGTACAGCCGCGAGGTGGCGCACGAATGGGGCTCGCGACAACAGGGAGGCTGGATAACCTCCTCTCTCACGGTGGCAACACCGGTTCGAATCCGGTAGGGATTGCCAATAAAATCGATGACCCAAAAATTTTGACATAGTGGGACGCGCAACCCCATCGGATTTCGCGCCCGAGAGCTGTGGTAACCTTTGGGCTAGATATATCCCCAGCTTTGCCCGGTAAGGAACCGATTCGGTTTGCTTGCTTCGAGGCAGCGCTCAAGACATGCGTTATGGCTCCGTTCTGGTCGTTACGCCGCGGCAGCGCGCCGCCGTTGTTCAGGAACTCGGTAGGCCGGAGTTCAAAGTGCGAGACAGCAGCTAAACTTCGATCGCGGCAATCCTAGCCACATCGCAGCTTGCTCCGTCGTCGTGCGCAGATGCGATCAATGACGGCGGTAGTGTCTTGCCGGGCTTCACGCCCAGCGAGCGCAGCATCTCGGCCTGCCGAATTACATTCCCGCGTCCCGTCACGAGCTTTGCCTCAGCTGAGTCGTAGGCTTCCCGCGCCTGCTTGAGTCTAGCGCCAACGCTTTGCAGGTCCCCGATAAATCCGGCGAGCTTGTCATAAAGCTCCGCCCCTCGTTTCGCTATCTCCTGAGCGTTTCGAGTTTGAGCCTCTTGGCGCCATAGATGCGCGACGGTCCGTACCACAAACAACAGCGTTGAAGGGCTGACGAGCAGCACATTTCGTTCCCAGGCTTCCTGAAAGAGATTGGAATCGTTGGTCACGGCAAGCATGAATGCCGGTTCGATCGGCACGAAGGCCAAGACAAAGTCCGGGGACTTGATGCCGTAGAGATCTTGGTAACGCTTCTCGGAAAGGCCGCGAATATGGTTTCGCACCGAATCCAAGTGGGCGCGCGCTGCGATCCCGCGTTCCGCATCATCTGTTGCAGAGGTAAACCGCTCATACGCAACCAAGGAAACCTTCGCGTCGACTACAAGTCGACGGTCCTCCGGAAGATGAATCACCACGTCGGGCACAACGCGTGAGCCGTCGGCTCGTGTCTGCGACTCCTGGGCGACGTACTCGAAACCCTTTCGCAGTCCCGATAGCTCGAGCACGCGCTCAAGAAGGAGCTCACCCCAACCTCCTTGTGCTTTCGATGAGCCCTTCAGAGCCTGGGTCAGATTCTTGGCGTCTTCGCTCAGGGCGTTGTTGAGAGTGACTAGGTTGCGAACCTGCTCTTGAAGTGCAGATCGATCCTTGCCTTCCTGGATGTAGACCTCTTCGACCTTGCCCTGAAACTCGCCGAGCTTCTGGCGTAGTGGCTCGAGCAAGGTGTTCAAACTCGCCTGATTCTGCTCGGCAAAGCGCTGAGATTTCTCCTCGAGGATGTCGGCGGCAAGCGCTCTGAACTGCTCCGTCAGTGACGACTTTGCGTCGAGGAGAAGCTGAAGTTGCGCGTCGAAGTTTTCGCGGTCTTTCTCGGCTCGCGCTTTAACCTCGACGAATTCCTGAGAAACACGATTGAAATGATTGCGCATATCATTGAGTTCGACGCCCAGCTGCTCGCGCTCGCCGTCCAGCCGTTTGTTGGCAGATGCGGCTGCATCAAGTTCCGCGGCGATGCGGCCGTTGTCCTGGCGCAAACTGCCGATAACGCTCTCGTCGGTACGCAGGGAGGTCCGGGCCTCATCACGCTCGGCGAGCAAGCCGGCTACAACATCACGGTGCGAGGCCAGCTCGGCACGCAAGCGGTTCAGTTCGCCTGAGGTCGATTCCCGAAGGTTGGCAAGCGAGGCGTCGGCAGTTTGATGCAGCTGCCTGCTGGTCTGCAGTTCAGTCTCGAGGGTGACCACACGCGCGGAGCGTTCCTTCAGCCTTGCGATTTCGTTGGACGCTCCGTCGAGTTCCTCACCAAGGCGCCGCCCTTCTGCTCCAGCTTGCCGGGCCTGCTCCAGAGCATTATGCGCCTGCACCTCGCCAGCGCGCAGGCGTTCGTGCAGCGTCGCGAGTTCGATGTCCTTTGCGGATTGCGCACCGGTGATCGCAACCTCGGTCCTTGCCTTCTGTCGTATGTTGGACAGAAGCCATCCCAAGGCCACGCCAGCCATCACCGCGATCAGCCCAACCATGGAATTCAGCTCTGCTTGCATACAATGGACTTAGCGTGATTCGTGCCAGTTCTCGGATCAGGGTTGATATCTCTGCAAATCAATAACTTCGCGACCATTTGACGGGCGTAGCCGTCTAATTTGTGGTAAAAGTATTTCCGCGCTATATAAGATTTTTACCGACGGTCAGTCGGATACTGTCATCCGCGGCTGTGGGTGCACCCCGTCGAGAGCTCGAAACTTGGTGACCGAAAATGGCGGCAGAACGCTGGCTTGTGACCTGGATTGGCGGGACCGACCATGACGCCGCCGAGGGACATCTCAAGGGCGACTCCGGACCTATCGCTGCTGCGATGCGGTCGCGCGAGAAATTCGACAAAATTCATTTGCTGACCAACTACGCGCATAAGCGCAGCGTCGCCTACCGCCGTTGGCTGGCACGTGAAACCGGCTTTCGGTCTGACGCGATCGATCTGTTCGACATCGAACTCCCGAGTCCGGTCGACTACGACGCCATCTACGCCGAGGTATCGAACAACCTCGCGGCGGCCAGACTGCCGCGAGACGATGTTCATCTGACCTTTCACCTCAGCCCCGGTACGCCCGCGATGACGGTGATCTGGATCGTCCTCGCACGTACACGATTCCCCGCGCGCCTGATTCAGACTACGCGGGACCGCGGGGTCCAGGAAGTGACCTTCTTTACCGATGTGGCCGACGCCTTCCTGCCGGAGTACCTCCAACGTGGTGGCCATAGGATCGAGAAGTTGGCCGCGGGACCACGGGGGGCCGCACCTGAGTTCGCGGCCATCGTACACCGCTCGGAGGTTGTGGAGCGGCAAATCGAACTGGCGCGGAGGATGGCGGCCTACGAAGTGCCGATCCTGATTCTTGGCGAGACGGGTACTGGCAAAGAACTCTTTGCGGAGGCCATCCACAAGTCAAGTCGCTACGCGGGAGGGCCGTTCGTTCCGGTCAACTGCGGCGCCATTGCCCCGGAACTCGCAAATTCCGAGCTTTTCGGCCACGTGAGAGGGGCTTTCACCGGCGCCGTGCGAGACCACAAGGGCTACTTTGAAGGGGCGAATGGCGGCACGCTCTTTCTCGATGAGATCGGCGATCTACCACTGGATACACAGGTGCGATTGCTTCGCGTGCTACAGTCGAAGGCGGTCACGCGGGTCGGCGGGATGAAGCCCGCGCCGATCGATGTACGTATCATAGCCGCGACGCACCGGGATCTGCCTGCCGATGTCGCCGCAGGTCGGTTTCGTGAGGACCTCTTCCACCGTCTTGCTGTCGGCGTGCTGCATCTGTCTCCGCTGCGCGAACGCGATGCGGACGTCGAAATCCTTATCGATCACTTCATGGCCCAGATCAACGACGAGGGGGCTGGTAGGCCCGAGGCGGTCCGTAAAAATCTTTCCGCGGATGCAAGAAAGCTTCTCTCGTTGCACACCTGGCCGGGGAACGTTCGAGAGCTTTATCACACACTCATGCGCGCGGTGATCTGGTCCCGTGGCGAGGTGATCGATGCCGCCGACATTCGCGCCGCACTCCTGCCCATGCCGACGGCTTCACGCTCGCCGCTCGAGCGGCCGCTAAGCCAAAACTTTGATTTGGAAGGACTTCTTGACGAAATCGCGATCGACTACATCCGCACGGCGCTGGAGAAGTGCGGTGGTAAGAAGACGGCTGCGGCCCGGCTTCTCGGGTTCTCGAACCACCAGACACTGGGCAATTGGATGAAGCGGTTGGGTCTGCACGCCGGCGGACCTGGCTAATCCTCGACCACCTGGCACGAATCTCGCAATGAAAGTCCCAGAGCACCGAGCACCATGGCACGTAACGAACGACAAACCTGCAAGGACCTGATTGAGCCCCGTCTGGCCGGGCGCGGCTGGTCATGGCAGGAACAGCTGCGCATCGCTGCCGGGCGCGTCAATCTCACCGGCGGCTCGATGTATGACGAGACGCAGTTTGTCATCGCTGACTATCTGCTGCGCTTCAAAGGCTTGCCCTTGGCCATCGTCGAAGCCAAGGCCGAGACCGAGAGCGCCGCGGATGGCATGCAGCAGGCTTCACGGTACGCACGTCGGCTGTCGTTGCGCTTCTCCATCGCGACCAACGGCATCGACTGGATCCTCACCGACAATGACACCGGCGCATTCGAGACGTCGAGCGCGCCGCCTTCGCCAGAGGACCTGCTCGCGCGCATGGGCGTTGCCGTGGACTGGGTGCGGTGGGAAGGAGCGTTCGCGGCTGGCTACCACATCGATCAGGTGTCGCGCAAAGGCGTGCGGCCCTACCAGGACATCGCGATCCACAAGACCCTCTGGCAGTTCGCTCAAGGCAAGGATCGCGTGCTCTTGCTCATGGCCACCGGCACGGGCAAAACCTTTACTATTTTCCAGCTCGTGTGGAAGTTGCTCAACGGCAAGGCGCTGCCGCGCGAACACGTCCTCTTCCTCACCGATCGCAACAGCCTCAAGGACCAAGCCTACCGGGCGTTCTCCGCCTACTCAGGGGCCGAGCGCGTGCAGATCGACAAGGAGACGGTCGCCGAGGGCCGGCATCAGGTTGGCAAGATCTTCTTCGCCAATTACCAGAGTCTCGATGAGGAACTGGATGGTAAGAAGGTCTACGAGCACTACGACCCCGAATTCTTCGATCTCGTCGTCGTCGACGAATGCCATCGCTCGGGTTTCGGCGATTGGTTCGGCGTCCTGGAGCATTTCGGCGGGGCGCTCCAGCTGGGTTTGACCGCCACGCCTCGTGAGCTGGAGGAGGGCGCTCGGGAACTCACAGACGAAGAGAAGCGCCGCGATACCCAGCACTACTTCGGCGATCCCGTCTATACCTACAGCCTCAAGCAGGCTATCGAAGATGGCTACCTCGTGCCGTACCTGCTCGAGGAGCGCATCACCAATGTCGACGAAGATGGGTTCACCGGACCTGACGGTAAGCGCTACACCACGAATAACTTCGAGCGCGACATCCGCATGCCAGACCGCACGCGGGCCATTGCGGAAGACCTTTGGGAACAGCTGGGCAAGTACAACCTGCGCGATGAAAAATCCATCATCTTCTGTGTCGACGACACGCACGCCGCCTTCGTAGCGCAGGAGCTGCGGCGGCTCTCAGGCGACAACGACTACGCCGCGCGGATTACCCGCGCCGAACGCAACAGCCATCAGTTGGAACGCAACTTCGCCGTCGTCGGGCCAAGCAATCCGCGTGTGGCCGTCACGGTGGACTTGCTGACTACCGGCTTCGACGCGCCGGACGTCAAGAACATCGTGTTCGTGCGCCCCCTGCGCAGTGCCATCCTCTATAAGCAGATGAAGGGGCGCGGCACACGGCTGTGCGAGGACATCGACAAGCGTTACTTCACCATCTTCGACTACTCGGGCGCTAGCCAGCTCGAGGACGCCGAGTTCGATGGTCATCCCGCCAACCGGCAGAAGGCGGCGGCGGCGGCCAAAACGCCCAAGAAACCCGCTAGCGAAGCGCCACCTAAGCCTATCGGCGCGGGCGTCTCCGTCGTGATCTCGGCCGAGAACCGCTACGTCTGCCTGGCTGACGGACGCAAGATCCCATTCGAAGACTATGCCGCCCAGTCACGCGAGTTCATCCTCGACGTCAGTCATCGCGGCCTCGATGAGCTGTTGCGCATCTGGATCGACAAGAGCAGCCGGCAGGAACTGCGTGAGGCCCTGCGCGACCGCGACATCTACCCGGCCGCTTTTCGGCACTACTTCGATCTGCCGGAGGCCGACGACGTCGACATCCTCGCGAAGATCGGCTTCCAGCTGCCGCGCGTCCCCAGCCGCCCCGACCGGGCCAACCGCCTCTGGGATCAGGACCAAGCGTGGCTGCTCGATCATCTCGGCGAACGCGATCTACCTAATGCGGACCGCTTCAAGTTGCGTGTCTGGCAGACCGCGCTGGACCATTATCGCCTGTTCGGCATCGACGATCTCGAACAGGCTCGCACTTACGGCACGCCGCAGTTTGCCGAGCAGTTCGGCAGCTTCACCACGCTTACCAACCGCTACGGCGGGCCGGCGCTGCTCAAGGCCGATCTCGAAGCGATCAAAACGCATCTCTACGTGCCCATGGTTGCCTGAAGCGGCGAATTGCGCCCCAACTGACCTCAACTGAAGAACCAACATCACGATAACCACATGGCCAGCAACAACATCGACCATCGCCGACAGGAAGTTCAGCAGATCGTCAAGAATGCCTGCGACCAGTTGAATGCCGAGGGTGTCGACGCCCGCAACTACGTCGAGCAGCTCGCCTGGCTGTTCTTCCTCAAGGCCTTCGACGAGACCGAGGCGCGCAAGGAGCAGGAGGCCGCGTTCGACGACAAGCCCTACAATCGGCGCTTGGCGGGCGAATACGCCTGGAGCCATTGGGCGAAGAACACCGACCATGCCGACGAAATGCTCGAGTTCGTCGACGGCAAGCTGTGGATCAAACTCACCAGCCCGGACCCTAAGAAGGGCTTGGGCGACGACCCCCTCGCCCAGCGCTTCCGTCGCATCTTCGACAACGTGCGCAACTATTGCCGCCGCGGCGTGAGCTTCGCGCGCGTGGTGCAGCAAGTAGACAAGCTGCACTTCTCCAACGAGACCGACGTGATCGTGCTGTCGGAGATCTACGAAGACCTGCTCAAACGCGTGGCGGCCGACTCGGCCGGCTACGCCGGCGAGTTCTATACCCAGCGGCACATCATCCGCGCCATGGTCGAGGTGGTTCGCCCCAGGTTTGGAGAGCGCGTCTATGACCCCTGCTTCGGCACGGCTGGCTTTCTCGGCGCGGCAGCCGATTTCATCCGCCGCCACAGCACCTTGAGCACTGCGCAGCTCGACGAATTCCAACACCGCACCTTCTACGGCCTGGAGCTCAAGCCGCTGACCTACCTGCTCGGCTCGATGAACATGATCTTGCACGGCGTGGAGGGGGCCAATCTGGAGCTAGCCAATACGCTGGAAGTGCACACCCAGAACGTGGCCGAGCGGGACAAGTACCAGGTGATTCTGGCCAACCCACCCTACGGCGGCAAGATGGCGCAGGAGCTGCAGACCAACTTCCGCGTGCGCTCGAGCGCCACCGAGTGTCTGTTCGTGCAGCATATCATGGCCAACCTCACCAAGGGCGGACGAGCCGCGGTGATCGTGCCCGAGGGCGTGCTGTTCCGCGGTGGACCGGATCAGAAGGTGCGCAAGGAACTGCTGGAGCAGTTTAGGCTTCACACGGTCCTCTCGCTGCCTGCCGGCTGCTTCCTGCCCTACACGAGCGTCAAAACCAACGTCATATTTTTCGACCGCACCGAGGACAGAGCGGGCACCGACTCGGTCTGGTATTACGAGTTGACCAACGACGGCTTCGATCTCAAGCAGACGCGCAAGCCAATCCCGGGCAGCCAGTTCCCCGACTTCCTCGCGAAGTGGCAGGAGCGCACCACTGGCGAGAACTCCTGGACGGTGCCGATCGCCGACATCGTGGTGCGCGGGTACAACCTGTCGGCCAAGAACCCTAACAAGACCGACGATTACGAGCACCGGCCGGCTCTGGAGTTGGTGCAGTCGATCAAGGCCAAGGAGGCGCGCATCAGTGACTTGCTTGACGAACTGGAGACGTTGATCGGAGAGCGTGGTGAGCCCGTTTGAGCACTCGCCTTGGCCGCGTGTCCGGTTGGGGGACCTCTGCGCGGACAAAGATCGGGCGACTCCGGCTGCCAACCCTGAGGTGCCTTTCGAATACGTCGATATCGCGTCCGTCTGCAACGAAAGGTTTGAAATCTTGAACCCCAAGAGCCTCCTCGGTCGGGACGCTCCGTCGCGCGCGCGGAAACGCATTCGCTGCGGCGACGTATTGGTGGCCACGACACGCCCTTATTTGAGGTCCATCGCCTTAGTGCCAGCCGAACTCGACGGGCAGGTTTGCTCCACCGGCTTCTGCGTCCTCAGACCGAAGGCGGGCGTTATTTCGGATTGGATCTTCTTCGCAGTCCTTGGCGACGACTTTACCGAACAGTTGACCGCCAAGATGCGGGGCGCCAACTACCCGGCGGTTGCGGATTCTGATGTGCTGGATGCTGTGATCCCTCTGCCTGAGGTGGCCGAACAGCGCCGCATCGTCTCGCGCATCAAGGCATGCATGGAGCGGATGGAGGAAATCGGGACTCTGCGTGCGGAGGCCGCACAAGAAGCATCCGCAATCACGCCTTCACTGCTCAACGAGGTCTTCGTCGGCGTCGGCGGTCGCGCCCCCAGAAAGTCCATCGGCGAAGTAGCGGCGGAGACACGCTACGGCACATCGCAGAAGTGCCACACCGAAGCTTCTGGTGTGCCGATCCTGCGCATTCCAAACGTCGCTGCGGGATTCGTGAATTTTGAAGACTTGAAGTATTGCGAGCTCGGTGGTGAGGAACTACTGCGGCTTCGGTTGGTGCCCGGTGATCTGCTGTTCGTGCGCACCAATGGGAGTCGTGACCTGGTTGGCCGATGCGCAGTGTTCGAACCCCGCAGCGTTGAAGAGCCGGTCGGGTTTGCTTCTTATGTGATCCGCGTTCGTCTCGATTCACAGCAAGTTCTGCCGCGTTATCTCGCCTACTTTCTGAATAGCACTAAGGGCCGAGAGGAGATCAATCAACGCCGTCGGACGTCGACTGGGCAATTCAACATCAACTCTGAGAATCTACGTTCCATCTCATTTCCGGTGCCCCCAATTCGCGAGCAAGCTCGCCTGGTTGGGATGATGGAAGAACGCGAGCAGCTTGCCTCGAAGCTAGCGAGCGAGCTGCAAATCACCAGGCCGGAAGGCGATCAGCTACGCGAGTCGATCCTCCGCAGAGCCTTCGCTGGCAAGCTGTGAGCCCCGTGCCGGATCTGCTTTCCCTTCGTGAGAGCTGCAAGCAGCTGGTCTCGGCACTGGATGCGGCGCTGACCGGCGAGCTCTCGCGTCACGAAGCCAACGCGTTGATCCGCGAAGCCGTCGCTGCTCTTCTTCTTCTGCGCTGGTTCGACCAGTTGGAGGCCGAGCAGGAGGCGATGGCGGTCTTTGAAGACCGTGCCTACCGGCGGCTGCTGCCTGCGCAACTTCAATGGCGTCGCTGGCATGCCCTCGAACAGCCCGCCACGTTGTCAGAGCATGTGCAAGCGCTTGCCGAGCATCTCGAGCGCCAAGAGAGTGATGCGATACAGGCGGAGATCCCTTGGCTACGACGCCTTGCAGCGCCACTGCGTCGGCTGCTGGAGGTCAACCCGTTCTATTGGCTCGACCTCCTGCGCTGGGTAGGGGAGCTGCCGTTCGAGACGCCATCCGACCGGCGTGGGCTGCTCGAGCTGTTCGACCTCGTTCTCGCGGAGACAAGCGACGCTTATGACGGACAGCACCAGACGCCCGCCAACGTCGCGCGGCTAGTGGCGGCGCTGGCCCAGCCGCAGCAGGGGGAGCGTGTCTACGATCCTTGCTTCGGCTTGGGTAATTTCCTTATCGCGGCTTGGCAGCAGGCCGAGCGCAACTGGCATCAGGCACGTCGGCCCGGGCCCCTGCTCGATGTGGCGGGCATTGAGATCAGTGAGAGAGTCTTCCTCGTCGGACTCACGCGGATGCTGCTGGCTGGTATCGACCGCCCGCAGCTCGAGTTGGGCAACAGCCTCGAACGGACGCAGCCAAATAGCCCAAGCCGGGAGGGCTTCGACCTGGTGCTGGCCAACCCGCCGATCGGTGCGAAGGTCGGCCGCGATAGCGGCTGGGGGCTTCAGCACTTCGCATTCCTCACGACCGACAGCGTCGGCTTGTTCATCCAGCACGCGATGTCGCAGCTCAAGCCGCAGGGACGAGCCGTTATCGCTGTCCCGGAAGGCTTCCTTTTCCGTGGTGGTGTCGAGCGCGAGTTGCGCCGACACCTGCTGGAGAATGGCCAAGTCGAAGCGGTCGTGGCGTTGCCTGCCGGTTCGTTCGCACCTTATGCCGGCGTCAAAGGTGCACTGCTGCTTCTTCGTCGCAAAGGCGGTGCCGACCGCGTGCGGATGGTAGACGCCGCCCCGCTGTTCGACTCACGATCGGACGGCAAGGGCCAACGCAAAGCACCGGCCATCCGCTCTGAAATGGCGCTACAGTTGGCGCAAGAAGTGCTGCGCGCCGAGCTGCGCACGCTGCGTCCGTTGCCACCCGGCGTTGGCGAAGGAACACCGGGCACCGGCACACTCGCGCGATCGGTATGGGAGGTCTCCAACGAAGAGCTCGCCTCGACCGACTGGGATCTCACCCCGCGCCGCAGGGAACAGGGCGGGCTTGAGAATCTGCTGACAAGCGTGCACGAAGCGCTGGGCCCGCAATTATCTCTCGCCCTGCTTAAGGATTTGATTCAGGTGACGGCTGGCCGAGCCATTCGGTCTGCCGATCTGCTCGAGGAGCCGCCGGAGTCCGAACTTGGCCCGGCGGTGCCTTACCTGCGGATCAAGGACTTGCAAAATGGTAAGGTGGCGCGGGCGACGAGCTGGCTTCGGCCCGAGCTCGCGAGGGTCGAGCAGCGCTGGGCCCTAATGCCGGGCGACGTGCTGCTGTCCAAGTCGGGCACCATCGGAAAGTCCGCCATCGTCCGCAACGGCGCCGCTGGTGCGATTGCCGGCAATGGGCTCTACGTGCTCCGCGCCGACCCGCAGCGGTTGGAGGCGGGCTTCTTGCAAGCGTACTTGTCAAGCCCGAGTTGCCAGAGCTGGTTGACCGCACGCGCACGCGGCGCGGTGATCCAGCATCTCAACCGCGGCGTGCTGGACGAGCTGCCGGTACCTCTGCCCCCGCTGCATATGCAGGCACACGCGGCGGCGCAGTTCCGTGACCATGGCACCGATGTCCTGACCTTCTTGCTTCAACTCAGCCCGGGCGGAGAAGCCGAACGGATTGCCGCCTGGCTGGCGGAGCTCAGCGAAAGGCTGCCCGTGTACGCAGAGGGGCTCGATGCAACGCCTGCGCTCAGTGTGATGGAAGCCCTGGTGGCCATGACCGCGTCACCGCACCGATGGCTGGAACAGGAGGAGGTCGACAGCGCTGCGGCTCGCTGGCTGCGACCACTGGTCGATACACTGAAGCCGTTGGCAGGTGCCGCCCAGATTCCGCCTGGCCCAGGATTGCTCAGCGTTTTGCAGGATGCAGAGCGCTCCGTCCTGCGCGTGATGGAACAGGCGAGCGGCCATCTGCCGGTGGAAGCTCAGGCGCGGGCCGTGGCCGAACGCTTGCGCGATTGGATACGCGCACTGATCGACGACCTGGTGAGCAGCACCGAACTGCGCGTCGCCCAGGTGCTGGAAATGCTACCCGCTGGTAGCGCAGCCGAGTTCACCGTGATGGTCACCAATGCGGGGGTGCTTCCGCTGCGCGACCTGCGACTACGTACTGAACCGGATTGGGGCGTCACATCGACCAGCTATCTGGCCGAGGGTGCTCGGCTGCCGCTGATGCTGAGAGGCGATACGCCCAAGCGTGGTGAGCGTCTTGCGCTGCAGGTGCAGTGGCAAGCTCGCACGCTGACCGGGCGCGACCTCAGCGGCGTCATAGAGCTGGCGATTCGGATCGCCAGCCAGGCGGCAGCAACAACGAAGCGTGCGCCCGAGGCGTTGGCAGGCAATCCATACGTGACGGGCAGTCCGCTCGAGCCGCATCACGGGCACGACGTGTTCTATGGCCGAGAAAGGCTCATCGCGCAGATCAGCAACCAGATCGTCGCGCACGGCAACGTGGTGCTACTGGAGGGCAATCGGCGAGCAGGGAAGACCTCGATCCTGAAGCACTTGGAAGGACGGACAGCCATTCCGGGATGGTTGGCAGTCTATGCGAGTCTTCAAGCGGCCGAGGGCGCTCCCCAGGTCGTCGGGGTGCCGACAGCCGAGGTGTTCCGGCTGATCGCGTTCGAGCTATCCAAGGGCATTGCCGGGCTCGAGGTGGACGCGCCTTTGCCAGATGGGTCGGCTGTGAACCGTGAGGCACTGCTTGGCGAGAACAAGCTTGCAAAGCTGCAGGAGGGCGGAAAGATCCGCAAGGCTTGTCGCAGCGGAATTTCGGACCAGTCCCCATTCGCCGACTTCCGCGACTACCTAAATATCCTCCTCGAGATCGCAAATTCGCAGGGCCTGGGCATCGTCCTCATGCTGGACGAGTTCGACAAGCTGCAAGAAGGGATCGACAACAGGGTGACGTCCCCCCAGGTTCCGGAGAACATTCGCTTCCTGATCCAGTCGCATCCGCGCTTTTCTGCCATCCTTACTGGCTCACGGCGTCTAAAACGGCTGCGCGAGGAACACTGGTCGGCGCTTTACGGCCTTGGAACGAGCATTCCCGTCACCGCGCTGGACGTGGACAGTGCGCGGCGCGTCGTCACGGAGCCTGTGCGAAACAGTCTGACGTTCTCGGATGAAGCGATCGACCGGATCATCAAGCTCACGGCCAGGCAGCCCTACCTCATCCAGTGCCTTTGCAACCGGATCTTCGACTTCGCGAGCCAGGCCAAGACGCGTTCCATCACGCTCGCCGTGGTGGAGGACGTGGCGACGGCGCTGGTGCGCGATAACGAGCACTTCGCCAGCCTTTGGGATTACGCCGCTCGTGGCCCCAAGACCGGTAGATGTCGGCGACAGCTCATCCTGCTTCAGTGCGCCCTGGCATTAAAGCGCGGCACGCACCTCAGCTTTGGCACTCTGCGCGAACAGCTTGCCCAAGTCGGCGCAGACTCGGAGGAGGCAGACCTAGATGCCGACTTGGCGTATTTGCGCGAACTCGATCTTGTCGAGTTCAGTGGGCAGATTGGCGACGGTCAATACGGGCTTGCCATCCCCTTAATGGCGCGATGGATTGAACAGCAGCAAGACGCCGACGTGGTAACCAGCCTTGCGCGCTCCGAAGCGGAGGAAGAGCATGCCTGATCGCCGGTTTCTCATTTGCAGCGTTCCCGCGCCACCATGTCTCGGTCGCGAGGCGCTGCTCCATCGCATGAGGGCTTCCTTGACCAAGCCAGTGCCGGACCACCTCCAGGTAGTCGGGGCCCGGTACGCTGGGAAGACGGTTCTGTTGTGCGAGCTCATTCGCGGGCTGTTGGCCGCGGGAGAGCCCTACACTGCGGTCATCCACTGGGACATAGGACATCTGACCCCAGCCGACGACAGGGAGTTCATGCAGCGGCTAAAGCAAATGCTCGTCGAAGCGCTGAACGCGCGTCACTCGGACTATGCAAAGTACCTGGCGGATGCTGAAGGCAGCCCGTACGAGGACATATTCGATGTCTTGGACGCTTTGGGCGGAGAAGGCAAGGTGCTCGCCATGCTGGACGGTTGCGACCGGGTGCTCAGTAACGGACGTCTTACTCGAAATCTTTGGGACCAGATGCGCGAGCTTGGTGTCAAGCCCAACCTGCAATTCATCACGGCCAGCCGACGTACTTTGCGTGAGCTCATCCGCAACCCCGACGTAGAGTCGAGTGAATTCTTCAACATCTTCGAGCCGTCGCCGATCCGGGTCGGGTGCTTCGATGAGCAGGATCTCGATGCGGTTCTTCAGCTGGCCCCAGAGATCCAGCTCAGCACAGGCGCTCGGACCGAGCTTTTAGGATCGACGAACGGCTATCCAATTTTGGTCCTGGAGGTGCTGAATGCTCTCGTACCCAGAGGCCAGCCGGGCGAAATCAGCCTGGAGGCGATGCGCACTGGATGCGACCAAGCGTACTCAGTCGTGCGAGATCGACTTGACGCGCTTTGGGAGGACTGTACCTCCAGCAGCCGCGATCTGTTCCGATTGGTGAACGACCAATCGAGCGTGCCCCGAGCCGAGGTCCCAGGCTCCGATGCCGATGTCCTGCTCGAGCGAGGTTTCATCCAGCTATCGGGCAATAAGCTTCAGCGGCCCAACCGGCTTCTTGCTCGATTGCTCAGCGAACTGCCGAACGACGCCACCGCCATGGCCAGGCTCTTTGGATCGGCGGACGCCTATGAGGCCAACATGCGTGGGGTGTTGGAGCATCGGATCGCGCAGCTTGGAGGGCTTGATCCAAAGCTCTCGAGATACTTAACCCGCGGTGTCGAGGACCTGCCGGACGATCCTAGTGCATTCCTTACGCATATCAGGGGCTATGTCGACCGGGTCTTCGATTTGATCTGGCAGGCTGAATTGCCAGACAGACGCATTCGCTCAGATTGGTTGGACATCTGGAAGCGCAACAAGGAGCGCGGCATTGGTGATTGGGAGACGACCTTCCCGCAAGGCGTCCACCGCGTCCGGCTGCTAAACCTGATGACGGGGACCGACAGAAGCGTGAGGCTCGCGAAGCATATCTCAAAGGGGACGTACGTACTCATGAACTCCGTCCACGCCTTCGGCGACTTCGGCCAACATCAGGAAGGAGCGAGGGTGGATGTCGGGACCGCTTACGCGGCGCTCCATCTCTCCATCGAGCTCGCGGCTTTACTCGGGCGCGACCTCCAGGATGAGGTCTGAAGTCAAACGGCGGGTCATCGGCGAGGGAGAATGAACGCGGGGTGAGGCCAATCCGCGCTTCATCGTCACGTCGCTCACGCAAGCGCGCGGCGATGGCCAGCGCCAGTACGAGGGTGTCTACTGCACTCGCCGCGAGATGGAGAACCGCATCAAGGAATGCCAACTCGACCTCTTGCGGACTGCACCTCAACCCACATGATGCGCGCCAATCAGCTCTGCCTTTGGTTCGCCTCGATGGCCCATGTCTTGGTGGAGAGCCTGCGTTGCATCGGCCTGCCGGGAACTGAACTCACCGACGCCACCTGCGGCACGATCCGCGTACTACGCTTTGAACGCCATGGAGCCGTAATGGAGTTCGGCCAATCGTTCGAACCGAGCGGCGGCGCGCACAATCAGCTCTAGATCTATCTTCCGCATCTCCGCATTCTGAGCGTGATGCTTTAGATATGCGGTGGAACCGGTGATGACACCGGCTCGCGAGGAAACAAGATAAGCAACTGCCTCGGCTTCGATCTCTCTCTCATGTGTCCCAAGCGCGCGGCGATCAGGCCATCCGCTCTCGTCATCCTCGCGGCCCGTGGGAGAGCATCCGCCCAGATGGCCGCAAAATATGTGTCCGAGCTCATGCGCAAGCGTTACGAGGCTCTCCGCCGATGACAACCGGTCATTCACGGTGACACGGTATGTGGAAATTCTGGACGTCTCAACCACTTCATGCCGAGAATTCTCATGCGCAAACGCCCCGACCGCTTCGACCTCAGTCGGCGTCGTGGCTGATGGCATGAATGTCATCGACAATTGTGGGGCCGCCGATCCGGCATAGCTGAAACCTTGGCGCCTCGGCTCAATGATGATGCGGAAGCTCCGTTGCTTCTTGAGGCTGGATTCCAGTCGGGACAGCGTCCTCGTCTTGAATTCTCCTGTTGCAGCGAAGGGATCGCTAATGCTGTCGCGGTCAATTGGCGGACTGGTATCTGCAAGCTCGTAGATAAATGCGATCGGCCTGAAAGGCCAAAGGATGATGATCGGAACCGCGTCCGGCAACACCTGACGGCCCACGGTCGTCCATTCGTATTCGGTAGCGAGAATGCGCGCACCTGGCCGCTGGATGCGGGCCATGTATGCGTTCCAGATGGATAATCGCCGGAATTGCAGAGAGAAATCGAGAAAGTCGCCAAGGTCTTCAGGCGTCGGTGCGTCCAACGCCTTTTTTATGAGCTGTCGTACTTGCTGAACTTGGTCGTCGAGTTCCGTCCGATCCGAATCCGGCGCGGGCATGCCAACGACCGTTTGTGTAATGCGGGCGGTCGGCCGTTTGAGACGATCATTCAGCGACTTCATTGAACCCCCCCAACGCTACTTCGGCATCGTGAGCGCTCGACCAACCATCGCGGACCCCTCCCACGCTGACCGGAGCTGGCGATTCTCCTATTTTGGGAGAATATGACAACGGGAATTTCTATGGGCGCGAACCACGCTGGTCCGCCCGTTGCCGAAATCAATCTACACTGAACGACACGCGCGCTTCTGCGAGATGCTCAAGGCCAAGCGCAAAGCTGCGTGTCTGACCCAGACGGTCGTGGCAGAGCGACTCAAGAAGCCCTCGAGCTACGTCGCCAAATATGAAGGCGGCGATCGCCGACTCGACGTGCTGGAGTTCCTCGACGTAGCCGAAGCCATCGGGTTCGAGCCGGGCCGCTTCATCCGTGATCTGCGACAGTCCGGCAGCGCACCGCCCAAATCGCAGCCGCTACGCACCGGTCGCCCTCGCCGCCGATAATCGCGGATACCACGCGGGCGCGTGAGCCCACGCGTTTCCCCGCAATGCCCCAGCGGGCATTTTTCGTGCACCGAAGTTCTGGAAGGGCACCCCGGCAACACAGTGGCGCCCGCTTAACGCTTAGTTTAGTAGTGGAGGATCAACCGGTGTTGACCTCGCATGCCACGATTTAGCCCTGGATGGCAACCGAAGTCTTTCCGGCGTTTCGTGCGCAACTTCAAGAGCTCCACCCTCGTAACACGCATTGAGACGGACGTCGGAGAAGGATTCGTAAAAGTTGTGGGGAACCCTGCCGGGCCGCATGCTCTTGCATGCGAGTGGGTCGGAACCCAATTAGCCGATTTGCTTAGCCTCTCGACGTTCGACTATGCACTACTAGAAATCGGGTCAGATGACGAGATTCCACTCTTTGACGGCAGCGGGGCGTCACCAGGTCAGAAAGAACGCTCGAGGCGACCAGGGCGACGCGCGCAAGGCACCGGCGACGATGATGCCGACAGCGCGCAACTGCCCCAATGCTCGGTGTTACAGGGCCGCGAGGGGCGCGCCGTTCATGCTGTGGGCTGCCGCCGCGCAAGCGACAAAGCCTCACACGTCGAGACCAGACTTGGCCAGCAGCGGGGACCATCCAGAATGCTGTCTGATCGTGGTAACTCCTTCATATAAGGGCTTACGCGCCGCGCACAAGCTGCGAGGTGCACTCCGCCTACGCCGTAGATGGGGGATCGACGCCTAAGCCAAGCGATGACGCGCGGCGTTACCGTCGGCAAGCGGTGGTATCCGCTTCTCGGGTCGGACCTTACAGCGGCGCCCGGAGATCACCTCGATCCCCAGCTAGAGGAAAATCCGACTACCGGTCTTCGCTGGTACGTCGAGGACGACAAAAGTGGCGTATTGGCCTGCTGCGAGATCGGATAACACCTGCTTAAGCTAATCCGGCCTCGAACTCCACAGGGCTCACACATCCGATCGTCGAGTGCCCGTCGTTTAGCGTTGTAGAAGGCCAAGTCGTTCGTTTTCAAGGAGGGCGCATGTCGTCCACTTGAAGTACGTGATTGGCATCGAGAGGGACGCGTACCGGTGCTCGCGATCGGTTCCAATCCGTCTCCTCGACAGCTTGCACGCAAATTTACGGCCGGCAAAGGCTGGGGTGAGATTCCGATAGTGAAGACAACATTCGCGAATGATATTTCCAGCGTCCGCATTGACCCAATCCTATGACCTGCCACTGAACTTTCATCCAGCGGCGGTTAGTGCCTCGGCGGTTGATAAGCCTTCCGGCGCGGTGTGAGCAACAGGCGATCGGCGGAGCTGGTTGGGGTTGCGCAGCCGAGCGCTTGTTGCGGTGAGCGACGCGGCATAGGTCGCAGGTGTCTGGTAGCCGAGCGCCGAATGTGGCCTCGCGACGTTGTAGTCGGTGGCCCAAGCGCGTCTTCGCACCGCATCGCGGCATTGCCGCAAAAGAGTTCTGCGGGCTGTCCATGTGTCTCGCTCTCTTCATCGCTACGGGTGCTCACTCGAAGGTAGAGGGCCGCCCGTTTCCCCTTCCCTATACCGGCTTCTCGAAAGGTTCGATGCTCGGCGTGGTACCGCGACACCATACCGAAAACCAGATCCGCCTAGCGATGTTCGAGCAGCTGCAAAGACCTATTTTCATAAATCTTGCTCGCGAGTTCTGTTATCGAGTGGCCGGCTATGGGGTTGGAAGCTCGGAAGAGGTCGTAGCGCACTTCGCGAATTGCAGGATTGATACGCGACGGCGGCCGAAAGAAGCGCAGTCCAGCTCGCAGGTAGGACAAAATTTCGCCCTTCTCATAGATGCGGTCAGTCTCGAGGCCCTTGGAGTTCGCCTTTCGGGTTGCACGATCGACGCTGTAATAGCCAGTGACCGGCGACGAATCGAAGGCGTAGACGTGAGTGACCCGGGGCCTTGCAGCATGGAGCGGAAGCGCATAGGCAAATTGCTGTGCTAGACCGCCACCTAGGGAATGGCCGGTCGAGTGAAGCGTCGCTCCGCGCAGATGTTCCCGGTCCGGCTCGGCGGAAAGCTTCAAATACTCAGCGGAGAAACTCGGCGCTAATGTTGTCACGACCTCCGTGTATTCGTCTTTACGGAACGGGATTGGGATGAGCCAGCGCAAGTTCGACAGCCAATCCTTGCCGCTGGTGGCGACAGTACCACCAAAGGCGACAGCGATGGTTGGCGGTATTCTCTTCTCCCAGACCTCGGCGCGCAGGTGCGAAATGTTCAGCTGCATGAGAAGCGCCCCGCGCGGGAAATCTTCCCATGGGCGCCATCCTGCATTGCACAAATCAATGACGGCCTTACGTGCCGTCGTCGGATCGGGAGCGTCTTTATCTCTCTTCCTTAGCCGAAGGTGGATGAGCGCTCGGCGAAAGTATGTGTCACGCACGCCGCGAATGTTGCTGTAGGCCACCTGGGCGAGCAACGCATATTCCCAGTCCTTCTGTGCCTCGACCCAGGCCGGATCTGGATTGGAAAGAAAACGTGCTCCCGGTTCGCGCACCTGAACTAGGCCAAGCGGCACCAGCGCTCCCGGATTCGTATCATCAGCCATGTGCCCTCGCGCGTCTCACGCGCGTTGAAGCTTACGATTATCTCAGGAGGCAAGCTAGACGCATCACCTTCACCGTGGCGTTGTGCCAGTCCCTCGACACAGAAGCCATCAAAGCGGAGATGGGCGCGCGCTGGTGATGCAGCGATGGAGAGCTTCTTCTCTTCGCTGAAGACGGAGCGTACGGTGCGCAAAACGTATCGAACGCGGGATCAGGCCAGGGCCGACGTGTTCGACTACATCGAGCGCTTCTACAACGTGAAACGAAGGCACTCGACGATCGGCTATATGAGCCCCGTGGAGTTCGAGATGAAGGCCAGACTAGCTTAAGCGGGTGTCAACCGAACCGGCAGCAGGCCATTTCAACGATTAAAGTGATAAGCGCCTTCCATGGTGCCGCAGCTCCCGGCGCGTCTCCAGGGGAACCGCAGCGCGCTCATGGACGACGAATGGTATCGCCGCGAACAACAAGACGCTCGAAAGCTATCTCTGCTACCACGCGGAGCAGGGACTCTCTAAACAGAAATGAAAGGTGGCCTAGCTGTTCGCGCCGGAATGTTTGCGGTGACGCTCGAAGCGGCGGGCCTCAGTTTATTTGTTTCTACCGACGCGGGTACCGCCGAGGAGGCCTTCGATGTAACGGCGGTATAGCGTCTTAATGGTTTCGGCATTGAATTCGCCGGCGGACAGATCGGAAAGGTCGAGCGGCGCGATGCGGTCCGTCTTTTCGTCCGGTTCAATCGCCACGCTGCCATGTCCGATGTCGACCAGCTTCATCGCCGCACTCTCCCACCACGGGCTCTTCTAACGCACCCCAGCAAGATATGAATTCCCCGGCCCGATTGCAAGTTCCGTGGTCGGGCCCGACGATCCCTCACGGCGCCTCCTTCGGCACCGTACCGTGAGTCAGCAAATATAAGATAATATTGGTAAAACTCTGCGCAGCGCTGCGCACATCGTTGAGCCGTCTACCGTCATCCTCCGTTAGCGTGCGGTCGAGCAGGCCAGCAATTTTCGAGCCTGTCGAGTCGGAGCCGAACGAAACTACGCCGATCGCCGACCCAGGGATTGGGCGCGCTGCGTTCTGCTGAGTCTGGTGGTAGACCGGAACTGCAAGCATCGTCCTCATCTCGGTCACCTCTTCACCGTCTGCCTGCGGGTAAGCCACGGGCGCGACGAACGCCGGGTTTCCCGTGCCCTTTCCCCAGGGCACAATGCGGCGCTGCTGGAATGCTGCCCCGGCGATGCCCGCACCGAGCGGAATCTCAAATTCCGAGCGTATCGGCGTGCTGATCCAGGAACGATGACTCAGTACGGGACACAGCACTAGCCTTGCAGGATCGAATACGAACAGCTCCACGCTGCGTTTCTCATCCCTACCTCCCCACGACAGCAACTGATCGAGCTTGTGGTAGAGGTCGTCAAAGAGTTCGATCGCGACATCAAGGGGCGTCGATGTCTTGGCCTTATTGCGGCCTTGCAACTTCAGGAGCAGTTCTTGCGCTTGAAGGGTTTCCCCGGAAATTAACGGGTTGGGCAGTTCCCCCGGCACTTTCCAGCGAAGCTCGTAGATGTACCCCACCATCGGTTGGCGAACGATCAGCTGCCATCGCCCCCGCGCCGGGTCGTAGTTCAAGTGAGGCGCTTCCTCCTCCGACATGACCCTGTCATGCTCATGGAGCAGCTTTTGTGCATCGTCGTCGACATCGTCCGTGTCGTTTATCTTGTAGTTTGGAAACCCGCTGGGACGCATACATCTGACATATGGCACAACTAAGGAAAGACTCTGAGGCAGCGTCAAAGCAAGCACCATTTTGTCGATCGGGAAGCTGACGAGCCACGCAACCCATTCCTCGAGGTCGTCGCCGGAGGCAGGCTTTGTCTTTGCGCGCTGCTCTGCCTCCCATCGCGTCATAATCATGCTGTTTGCGAAGGAATGGGTGACGGCGTAGTTCGCTGGCCGATTGGAGCTTGGCGTTTCGGGCAATAGAACGATGCCGCGCTGCAGTTCTCCTTTGCCTGCGATGCCAGGCTCGATCCGGTATCCGTTTTTTTGAGAGGCGACGTCGAGCTGGAGCCCGACAGCGAGCCTTCCTTGCGGCGGGAGGTAGGCAACGTGAGGACGACGTCTGTATTCATTCTTACCGCGCGTCACGTACAATTCTCGCACACCCCATCTGATCTCGAGGTCCCCATTCTCCGTCACGTCGAAAGACTGTTCGCACTCACGACAAAAAATGCGATGCCGTTGGCGCGCGCGGATGAAAGCGCGTCGCTTCACACTTTCGACGGTTTCTGCATATATCCTGTAGTCCTCGCCTTCGCGTCCATTGACATGAGGAGCCCTTTCCGCTCCGTAATAGAGAGCTTGCACCACCATGCGGCCATTGTCGTCGACAGTTATCAAGTTGAAGCTATTTCCGCGCGGGTTATTTGGTGTTCGCAAGCACGTGCTGCCGGCCGCTGCCACGGCGATCGGATAGCCTTCGGCCGTGTGCGGCGCGAAGTCCACGCGGGCGAACTGAGCCAGGTGCTTGTGACCGTGAAGCACGAGATCGAACCGGTGCCGTGCAAGCATGTCGAGCACGTTTCCGGCGTTGTGAAACACCATGAACGGCTCGCCCCCTACAAGCTTTCCAACGGTGTAGGAGACCGGCAAAACATGATGATGAACGACGGCAATACGGATCAGGTGGGGGGTCGTGATCCGATCGAGCTGGGAATCGAGTGCAAGGATATGGTCGCTTCGTACGGAGCCGGTGGCGAATCCGATGGGCTGATCGGCGGCGTTCGAATCGAGCAGCACCAGAAGTACTCCCGTACCTGGAGGCTCATGAATTTCTGGATCTAACGGGCGGGTTTGCGGGTTTGGCGGCACGGCCGGATCCTCTTCCTTGCCGTATTCGCCGAGAAAGTTCCGCAGCATCTGCGGGATCCAAGCCCAGCGGCGGCCGCTCCCTCCTTCGAAGCCAGTCTTTCCGCTCAGCACCCGGGAATCGGGTACGACGTCCTCTTTGAAAATCTGGTCGAACCAGCCGATACGGCCCTTTACGATATCGTTTCCGAGATAAAATACATCGTGGTTTCCCGGCACGACGAAGAGACGCGCCTGCGCTTTTTCTGCAAGCTTCTCCAATTCTTTTTTCGCCCGATATAGATGGTCTGGGTCGGGGCTATCGACGAGGTCGCCAGAGACGATGATGAGTTGCGGTTTTTCGTTGGTCACGGTCTCTGAAACCGCTCCCCACGCGGCATCGTCGAAATCTTTGCCAAAGTGCAGGTCCGACAGATGGGCTATGCGGGTCGGCATATCTGAAGCACCCCCGGAGACGGTCCTACATCTGCATCGGCAGTTCGCCAGCGTGTTCAAGCCGGCGCCAGGCCTTGGCACAGCGCCAGCCGTGATAGATGGAGCTCATGGTCCCGCCTTCGACCCCGCCAGTCTGGCGCGTGAGGCGATGGGCGCAGCGCCCGCCGATGAGATAGGCCCGCCACTCGCGCCGCGATAAAGCGGCAGGTCTTCGCCCATGACGCGCAACGACGTTGCTTCGCCGCGATCGAGTTCGCGCGAGACCGTGAAGGGATGCCAGAATCTGCGCAGCGACCTATCCATCGGCTCGCAGAGTCCCGATTGATGCAACAGGCGGAGCCGCCCGAAGCGCTCCCACGACAAATCTCCGATCATGGCGTTTTCAGGCGTAACCGAAGGCCATATTACTCTGGCTAGGCTCGGCACAGAAGGCGCTTCTATCCGAGGAGCAAGCTTTGTCACCATAGCCGCACTTAACATAAACGCGAACACGAGCGAGGTGCCGTAGAGCACATGTCGCAAAAATTCGGCTCGCCGCCGTCGGAGGCTTACTTCGAGCCGATCAATTGCATCGCACCGCGCTCCTCGAGCTCAGCATTGGACCGACTCGCCCTCCCAGCTTGCGCGCGATCGCTCGAACAAATTCGCTTCGACTGACTACCGAAGAAGAGCGGGTTCCCGAATTCGGGAGCGTGTTCGACTGAGGCCTTCTTAGCATCGTTCCGACCGTGCGCCATGCTGGCTATCTCGGAGACTGGCTCAACATACCGAAGGAACCTCCACACGTTTCGGGGACAAGCGTCCCACCGTGCCACATGAAATCTGCGGTCTAAGTCGGTGGATCGACGATTACGATACTGATTGCCTCGGTCTTTTCAACCGCTTTCGACGGCGCGTGCCGCATCCGGCCCAGGGCCTCGAGATCCTCCCCATCCAACCGATGGCCTTAGACCACCGCTTTCGGATTGTTTACCGTGATCCAAAATGCGAGTCGGCCCGTCGCTCCCCGGGAGGCGGCGGTGGCGGGGCGGCGCTGCGGGTCGCCATCTCGTCGAGGAAGTTCAGGAACTGGTCGCGACTCGGCCGCCGGCACATTGTATTGGCGAAGGACGCAGCACAGAATGCGCCAAATTCTGCCTCGCGGGGGTTGTGATGGAAGCGGCGGTGCGACGCGAATACAAAACGGTGCTGAAAGAGGTAGAGGAAATCCGTTCCTGCATCACCGACTATATGAAGATGTTCTTCACGATCGGCGTTGGTGTCGTCGCCGTATTCGCTTTCTTCATCGAGAGTCGGTCAGCGAGCGGGTTGGCCAATTCCGGCGTCCTGGCATATGTGCCGTTGATGCTCGCTTATATTACGCTCACTTTCGCGAGCATCCTCTTTCATAAATTCAACACGCACAACCGTGGCTGTGGCTATCTGCGGGCACTGGAGGTGGAAGTACACGCCGCCAAAAACGGCCAGACAGCCACCACCTCGCTCGCCACCACGGCGAAGCCCTTGCCGGCTTCGCCGGCGCGCGCCGCCTCGAGGGGTGAAGAGCTCCGGCTCTGGCAGTCAGTGCTGGCGGCGCCGTTTCAGGAAAGGCAGGGCGCCTTCGACTGGGGTCATGTTCAAAGCGAAGCCGATTTCCACGTCCTAGAGGCAATTGTGAAAGAATTGGATAAGCGCCAGCGACCCTTCTGGTACTTCCCCTGGACAATCATTTATTGCGCGCGCGGCTTTTGGATGATCGCGCGCGCCACAGTGTTCCGGTCGCAGACCCGCTCCTGGACCTTTCCCTTCCAGGTGGCCTTCGGGCCATTCGTGACATCCCTTTTCCTGGTCATTGCGTGGCTGCTGATCGTCACCGCTAGCACGCAGAAACTTCCGCCACCATGGCTCTGGCTTCCGTTCGTTGGCCGTCGGCTGTCCCTCGGCGCGGTCGTCATATTCGGCCACGTGCTCTACCTCGACAGTCCCAATCTCCTGCTTCAGATCGCAATGATCGTAGGGCTCGTCGTCTCCTGGCTCGGCCTCTTCTATCGGCTCTTCCGTCTCTGCGCCGAAAATGGCGACCGAACGATCGAGGCTTGGTGCTGGCGCGCGATGGCAGCGCGGCGGCGAGCGCTCGGGCAGCGCAACATCGTCGTGCACTTTGTTGGGCTGATACCGAGCCGTGTGCTCCACGCTCAGATGCTGCTGGGACCGCGCCTACATCTACATAGCCAGAATGAAGGCGTCGTTTCGTGCCATCAAGCCGAGATGGACGCAAAATACCGAGCGCTGGACGACCGGACGAGTGCGCTTGTCGCAATTCCTGAGGCGGTACGGTGTATCGCGCAGACGAAGAAGACGCAGGACCACTTTCCCTACGTGAGCGTATGGCTCGTCGACGCCGGTTTTTGTGGGGAGGTGCGCCGCATTCAAGGGGAGATCGATAAGATACTCGTTGAAACCGGCTTCGCAGGCCTTTGCACCCGCGCCAATCGCGGCCGCGCTGAGCATCAGGCATTGGACGCGCTCCATACGACACTCGTTACGGTGCGCGATCCTAAGATGGGTGCTGCAGGGCTGTTCGAGACCGTGCGGGGCGCGATCTCTGACTTAGGGCCGCTCACTTACGAGATCTGCGGCGCGCATCTTACGCCCGAACTCGACATCATCATGGAGCTGCGGGAGCCGGAGGAGAAAGCGGCGCGTTTGCGCACTAAGCTCGCGGAAGAGGTCGGAGGTGCAGAGTGGCCCAACTTTCATCATGCGACGATATCGCGGCTCTATGACCTTACGCCCGAGAGCGCTGCGAAGATCGAGGGTCGCCTCCGCGAGCTGCGAGCCGCCCCCGACCACCGGCTAGTCGTGACAGCCGACCAGGTGAAGATCACTCATCTCGGCGAGCCACGATTCGATATCTTGCTCGACCTCAGTGGCTCAGGAGGCGTCGTATGAGCAACAGAGCGGAACTTTGTCTTTCCGCGATGAAATCCATTGTTCGCTCGCCGGATGTACAGTGCTTCAAAGTCGGATATACGTGCAGGGCGGGCGTCGTTCGTGGTGACGAGTACCGTGCAGTCGGCTTCAAACATCTGGTCATCCTTGCCGACCGGCTTAATCCTTTGGAAGGCGTAGATTTAGAGGACGAGTTGGTCCGTGCGTGGAAAAATGCTGACGCGCGAAGTGTCCTCTTTAAGAAAAACGATCGCGATCAGCGCGACAAGGCACATAAGCGGAGCAGAGGAGGTTCTGGTTCCAAACGTACCGCCGCGGTGTACTTAGCGTGGTGGTGAGCCCCTCGTACGCATTGTCAATCCGAGCCCGCTATCGCCGCGCCGCATCCTCTGCCGTGCTCCAAGCGTCGCTGGTCACGATCTCTAGCGGCACCGCACGCTCCACAGCCGGCGACGGCGCCTGCCGCGCCCGGCCGAGAGTCTCGATCCCCTCCTGCCCGTCCGGTGGAAGCGCTCGGTCAACACCATGACCTGTTCGCGGGGCCGCCGCACGTGCTCCTTAACTTCCAGACCGTTGATGTCTGCTCGTTGGGAATCGACACATCGGCTGCCGGAAGAGCGCGATGATGGGATAGCGCGGCTGACCGAAGAGCCAAACGTTGGGCAAGGATTAGCTGGCAGCTAAGATGAGCATCGGAGGAGCGCCGCAAGTCGTAACGAGGGCCAATCGAACCGTGGCCGCTTTTACTGCTAATTCCTAGCCAAGCCGGAAACGGGGAGGTGTAGAGACTGGACGGGCGGCACCTAAAGCAGCGCGAGCTGCAGGGTGAAGGGACAGTCGGAGCACGAAGCCGGAGAGGGGCGGCGAAAGCCGGTGGTGCGAAAATCGGTTTCCCGCAAGGGAGTGGGGGTTCAAGTCCCTTCACCGGTACCAGCGCACTCTTGCTGCTGCTTCAGCGAAGTCGAAGGCTAAGCCGGGTCCCTGGCCCGGGCTCGCGCCGTCCGGCAGCAAGAGCCCGACGAAGCTTTCAACGATCTTGAGCGAGGCGTTGAGCGGCTCGCCAGCGCGCCCTCGCGGGCAGCGCGCAGCGGGGTCCGCCCGCGGGATCTTTGCCGGACGGCAATTTTAAGGGCGGCGGCAGTGGATTCGGCGGGAGTACCGTCCTTTTCCGTATTGTGAACAGTCGTGACGACAAGCGGCGATAATCGCCAAATATTCGTCGCCCGTAGTACAAACGAACGTTTGGTCGATCGCTTGCCGTGCATTCCAAACCTTTCCGCCGTGACATGAGCCACTTTTTTCTGCCAGCTCCGGACTTTACTTGCGACTGAACAGACTGCAACAGACGAGATCGGGGCACGATCCGTCCCGGGGCTGCGTCGGCGGTGAAAAAGCACCGACACAGTCGAAACTACGCGCACGCTTCCAAGACAATGCCAGGACCGTCGACGTTTGAACGGGCGATCGCCGGTGCTTTTGCGGCAATGAATGCCGCTTTCGCTATGCGGCCCCGCTTTTATCAGAGGCGCGGGCCAAACCAGATTTGTCAAACGAGACACCAGTTTTGTACCGCTCCCACATGTTAAGCGCTTGTAACGGGGGCTCTATGCAAAAATTTCGGAGGCATTTGGCGTTACTGTCGATCGCGGCTGCGTTGTGCTGCGCTACGGCTTCTGTCCGCGCCGAAGGCTCGTGCAAACAAGCCGCCACCACCCAATTCTTGGCGGTGCTGCTCAATCCGCTCCAAACCTTCGGCGCGACATCAAAGACAGAATTCATTCCCGCCGGCAACGACGCGCAGATTATCATAGACCGTCCTTTCGACGCGAATGATCGCTATGGCGCGCTTGTCAGCAGCTTAGAGAATATACCGACACCCATATCCCCATCGGAAACGAAGACCAATTCTTCCCCGGCGGAGAGCACCAAATCTGGAGCATCACCTTCGGCCGAGATACAGAAGCCGCAACCTGCCGCCGGCGACGCCGCGAAAGCACAAGGCGACCAAGGCAAACCGCCAGCCGACGAAAGCAAGGTCACGCCGCTCGACACAGAGCAGTACGCTCTGCTGCCCGCATCCGCCAAAAAATACGATGACGCCAGCACCATCGTCACGCTTTCGGTTCCACCAAGACTGGGAGGCGCCTGGCGAGAAGGCACAATCTTTATTTTCGCCTGCACAAACGCCCATCCAGATGTTGTGTTTGTTTCGCGCGTGACCGCGCCCTTTAGCTGGCGCGGCTATTGTATCCCCCTCGCAGCCATCGCAGTCGTCAGCGTCTACTTTCTAACTGCGGCTGCCGTGCATTTTCGCGACGTCAAACGCGCCATCGGCAAAAGATGGACCTATGACGGCTGGATCAGGACGCTCGATCCTGTGCTGCTTACGGCCGGACCAACCAATCAAGGAAGCTTGGCACGCCTTCAAATGGCGTTTTTCTCGCTGATTGTGTTCGGGCTCCTGGCCTACATCGTGATGCGGACCGGCGCCTTATCGGATCTGTCGCCGACAATCCTCGAATTGCTTGGAATTTCGGGCGTGGGGGCTGCCGCATCAACAGCCACAGAGGCTAGCAAAAACCGGCTCGCCTTCGAAAATTGGACGTGGCTGATTCGGAGAGACTGGCTTTCTGCCGACGGCTGGGCCGGCATCAACAAGCCGCGTTGGCGCGATCTCGTCGTCACCGACGACGGGTTCGACGTCTACCATTTTCAAATGCTCATTTTTAGCTTGGTGGTCGGCGGTGCCCTGCTCGACACCGGGTTGACCGATCTTGCCGCGTTCCAAGTGCCGCAAAGCCTGTTGGGCGTGCTCGGTCTGAGCCAAGTGGTTTATGTGGGCGGCAAGCTGGTCAGCCCGCCCTCATACGCCGAGCTGAATAGCGCGCTGACAAATCTCAGGGACCTTGAAGCCAAGCTGCAAGAGCCCGCAAATGGCTGATACATCCTCGCCCGCGCCGACGCGTGCGGCGCTCTACAAGACTTTCAAGGAAGCGGCGGAAAATACCGCCGAGATGTTCAAAGCGCTCACCGGCGTTCATGTCCCGGCGCAGAAGCTCGAACCGAATATTCAAGCGCCCTCGTCGGCGGGAATAGGCGCCATCGCGACCAAAATCGCCCCGACCGCATTCAAGGATACGATCATGCCGACATCCACCCCAAACCCATCCGTCACGCTCGACCCCAATGGCGGAAGCGTGACGCTCCACTGGGTTTGTTCCGGGCCAGCCAACACGAACATCGACATCTATCTATGGAAAGCCAATAGCGCGATTTTGCTTGCACCAAATCCAAATAGCGCGCAATCCCAGGGCAGTCTGCTCCTGGACCCGGCCGCGCTTCATTGTCCCGACCTGACGCCGCAAAATATGAAGGGCCTCAGCCTGTGTGTACAGGTGCAATGGCAAAACGCGGGAGCGGCAACCTTGGTCGCAGCGCAGATCTTCTTGCTCCAGAATAATCGTCAGCTATTCAAAAGCGACATCTTTTCGGAGCAGTTGGCGGCGCAAAAGGCCGATGCGCACAATTTCTGGGTTGATTTCGCATGACCCAGTTTGCGACACGCACAACGCTTGCAGCGTACGCGCTGCTTTTCGCGGAAGTAGCCCTGTCACCGAAGACTTTCGGCCAGTCGCTCACCGGCGCAGACCTCAATACGCCCGAGACACCGGCTGCCGCTATCGTGGGCGCCAACGCCCAGGGGATCACCCGGCCCGGTACGCCGGCCGCGCTAGGCACCGCCTTACTCAACGGCTTCAACGGCAACGGCGATTTTCAGACCGGTGCGGGGTTCGATTTTTCGCCGGCGATGCTTTACGGCGCCTATGTGGATAACGGCTTCATCAACCATCAAAGCTATGCCGATCGCACCTCGCTTGCCCATTTCTTGGCGAATCTGAATTTATCCGCGGCCACGGCGAAAGGCGCTTCCAACGCGAATAATTCCGTCTCGCTGGGGTATGGACTACGGAGCTCTATCTTCGACTTCGGCGATCCGGTCGCCGATCCCTCGAACGACGCCTGTGTAGCTGCGAATAATCCGCAACTACCGCCCACACAAAAGGGGCCGCAGCCATCCGCGACGCAAATCGCGCAGCTGCAACAGGGCCTCAACGATTGTCTGAAGGCCACGGAAAGCGCAGCACGCCTCTGGAACCGTTCAGCGCTCTCGCTATCGGCCGCCGGCGCTTTTCTGTCGCCGGATGGCCGTTACAGCACTCTTCGCGACGGGAGTTATAGTCTCACAGCGAGCCTGGCTTATGGCTTCGACGATTTTGCACCGGTGCGTGCGTGCAAAGAAAGCGCAAATGGCGCCTCAAGCACGGACCCAAATTGCTGGGAAAACCTCGCCGGCTGGTCCGGATGGTGGACTCAGAACGCTCAGATGATCGTCGGGGTCCAGTACAATCACCATCAGGTGGAATCCAACCCGGTCAAATCTGGCACTTTCTTCCAGCAGGATTCGCTGCAGCTTGGATCGCAATTCCGGATGCGCGTTGCGAAGCCGACAGATGGCGACGAAGCCCCTTCTTTTAGCTTCCAAAACACTCTTTTGTCACTCGAGGTCGTCTATGGCTTCGATCAACCCGTGATAATGCCGCATGGACATCAATGGACCATCACGGTGGGCGCCGAATTCAAGCTTGCAAACAACACCTATCTCGACATGGGTGTCGGGGCACAGGATAAGACTACCGTCGGCAAGCCCAATGCCGGCTTCGCGCTGACAAAACTCAAATACAACCTCGCGGGTGCTTCAAGTTTGTTTAAGTAAGTGTGCAGGCAAGAGATGTCAGGGCCGCTTCGTAAGATGCGCAAGGGAGCTGTCGGCCGCTTGAAGGCGCTGCCAATAACGCACCGGATTAGTCCAACGCGGCAATCTGTTCAACCGAGTGAATCTGACTGCGCGCGCCGATTGCTACTGCCCGAGCATGCGCCTCGACTGCGACATCAAGCCCCCGAGACAACCAGTACCGCCGCGAAACCGTGCCGACACACTCGGACGATTGAGCGATGAAACTCTCGGACCTTACCGGCACCGACATTGCTGAAATACTGCACCACACCGCCGACTTAGTGACGGCGGCTGGCGCGACCTGGCTAACGCTGGGTGCGCTGATTTTCATCCTGGCTTCGGCCACCGTCAGCTATCTCATGCGCAGAGCGCAGCCGCGCATTCGCTTGGCGAGCTTCTGTATCTGGGTAGTTTTCTGCCTGGCGGTGCTCCTCATCATCGCGTGGATTAGCTATAGCCCGCCGCGGCTCGCGTTTCTGAATCTTCTTGGACAAGGACAGATCGAGGGCCGCAACTTTCTGCTCGATCTCGGAGACATAACGGCAGGCCAGGCATCCCGTTTTGAACTTGGTATCCAGCCGGCTAGCAACGCCCGCGATGCCAGTTGGACCAGCTCGACCCCAGCCATCACGGCTCATTGGAAAAGTGATGAGGCAGCAAAAGCTGCTCCAGCCGATGCCGTCACGCCTTTCATTGTGCAAATTGCCGCGGATGCGCAGAGCGGCGATTACGACCTATTCTTTGCTGCCAACGCCCAACCCCTATTTAAGTTGCGCGTTCGACTGGTCGTGCTTCCAGGAACAGTCACCCAAACCAATTCGAGCGGACCGAAGCCGAGCGGAAGAGGACAGGATTTCAGCGAGCCGTACTCCACCTGCGTTGAGGCGCCGTCGGCCGGCGAATACGACGCCAGCTCATGGAATGGTGATCTCACCGGTGATCGGTCGTGCGGCGGGTTCTCTACCTGCAGCTTTTCGACGTCGCCGAAGAAAGTATGCTTTATCTTTACGTTGCAAGGCCACAATGAGTGCCTAGGACTTTTCTCTCACTGTGATCCGATAGGCATGAGCGAAGGGCACGTCGCTGCGAGCTTCCAACTGCATCCTTCGGCGCCGCGCCTCAGCGTTTTGCCCGAATAGCGAAATGCTAGACCGTAAGTGGTGAAACCGAAAATCCGCCGAAGTCATCGGTCGCGTCGTCTGGATCGATCGCGATACCAAGGATATTCGTTTCGCCGCCCTGCTTAATGTTCCAATTCGAAAAGCCTTGATATCCCGTCCACCCGGTCGATTGGGCCAGCCAGGCATAGCGGGCGAGGGCGTGGCCTAGGAGCCAGCTACAAGTCGCGCCAGAGCCGTAGGCGCCGATCGCATAAGCGGCCGCTTGACTGCCGGCGATAGCGACGAAGCCGTCCGCCACGCCGCGAAAATAATCCGCGACGGCGCCGGCGATGGCTGCCATAGACGCGTCATAGTCGACGGCGAAGTAGATCGAGGAGCCAGCCGGTTGACCCAATAGCATCGCGGCATGATAGGCGCTAGTGCCGTCATCCACGCCGCGCGCATGCGAGAAATAGTCTGTCGCGGTCGGCGTACCCGACTCCCACACTGCTACAATGCGCAACCCGGCCGCCGACAGCGCCTGCGCTTCCCCGGCCGTCAGGCGCTTGGCGCCGCTTTGCGCGTAATAGCGCGCGACGAAATCGTAGCCCTGCGCTTTGATTTGCACCGCGAGCGGTCCGCAATTCGCGGTCGTGTCAAATCCCTTCGGAATTTCAGCTCACTCCCATGTCATCAGCTGGGCAGACGGAGCGACGTTTTTATAGCGACATATTTATAATGAATATCCCCGTGCGACATCTCGCGCTGGCCGCCGCCGGCACAGTCACGAGCACGCCTGCGTCAACCGGCATGTCCGCCGTACCTTCAGCATCGGAAGTTCGCCCTGCTTGCCGAATCGCGTGAGACGAAGGCCGTACCATCGCGTCGAAGCCGTAGTGGGTACCCTGACCAACCTTATACGTATGCGCCCGTTGGTGCAGAAATCAAGAATTCTGCACCAAACGCGCGGTCTTGAGCGAAAAGGGCTTTTCTGGTGCAGAATTCCGGTGCAGAATAATTGCATGATTTGCGGATATGCCAGGGTATCGACAGATGGTCAGAGCGTTGAGGGGCAGGTAAAGCAGCTCCGCTCAGCGGGCGCTGAGAAGGTCTACCGAGAGACGGCCAGCGGCGCGCGCACAGATCGCCCACAGCTTCGACGGGTTCTCGCGGCGCTCGCCGCCGGCGACGTGCTAATGGTGACGCGGCTCGATCGTCTTGCGCGGTCGACGCGGGATCTCTTGAACACCATCGCGGCGATCGCGGAACGAAAAGCGGGTTTTCGATCACTCAGCGACGCATGGGCGGATACGACCACCCCGCACGGCCGGTTGATGCTTACGGTTCTCGGTGGCTTGGCAGAGTTCGAGCGCGAGCTGATCCGCGCGCGTACCGGCGAGGGTCGAGTGCGAGCCAAGGCTCGCGGCGTTAAGCTCGGCCGCAAGCCCAAGCTTACGTTGCACCAGCGGCGCGAGGCTATTCGACGTCGCGACAATGGCGAGGGTGTGCGAGACATCGCCCGCAGCTACAACGTAAGTCACAGCACCATTTCACGGCTTACGTTGGCAGACGTACCGAATGGCTCGTCCGAAGGGAAACTCGCGTGAGGGTGGTGATCGGAGCACCGCAGGTCGGGGCCATCGAAATCGAAACTGACGACATTGAGCAGGCGATCGCCCTCTCTGATGGCGGAGCGATCCTGAAAATGAAGGACGGGAACTGTCCAATCGCCACGCCCCGAGCAGTACAGAGGCTTTGGGATTTGGGTCTCCTTCCGGGGGCGCCGTTCACCTAGTCGATCTGACCGCCCTCCCTTGTGGTAGCCGCAAGTACAATTTCGATTGCCGGTGCGCGCTCCACCGTCAGCGACGGCGCCTGCCACGCTCGGCCGAGGGCCTCGATCCCTTGCCGTGCCAGGTGGTGGAACCGCTCGGTGAGCGGCATGAGCTCTTCGCGGAGCCGCCGGACATGCTCCTCGACCGCCAAGCCGGTGATGTGCTCGTAACCGCGACCGTGCTCCTTGCGCCATTTTGCCCGAAGGGTCGGTTGTCCAAACATCTCGGCCTCGAGGACGAGGGCCAGGTTACCGACGATCGACTGCATCCGCATCGCGTTGGCGAAGGCGATCACGGCCATGTCGATCAGCACGTACTCACCGATCGAAGCGGCGTGCGCCTCCTCGATGAGCCCGCGGCGGATTGCTAGCAGCATCCCGGTTGTCGCGGGATCGACGAGCCGGTCCGCGCCGAGATGCTGCATCAGGGCTCGGCCTGAGCGGTAGTCGTCCAACGAGGACTCGACGATCTCCTCGAAGCCCTTCGGCTTGGCGGGATCACCGAGGCTCGGGGAGCCCTGCATGGCTCGAGCGCAGGCCTGGGCGTCGAGTCTTAGCCGTCGATAGACCTCGTCCCAGTATGCCCTTCGCTCACGATGCTCTGTATCCAGTTCGGCCCTCTCGCTGTCTGTGAGGGCTCGGCGTGGGCTCTCCGTCGCCCCATCGAGGCCGTCCTCCCATCCCAAGGACGGCTCGCTCACTCGCTCCCCGAGTTGGTCTCCCGGACCAGCCTCGCCGCCTCTCGCAGGAGAGCCCGGACCGCCCGACGCTGGGCCTTCGCCTCCGTGGTCTCGTTGCCGTGACGAAACTGGCCGTTCCGCTCGCCGGAGGGAGCGCCGGCGCGGCCTCCGTGCAACTTGCACCGGCCGTTCCGCTTGGTCCCCGCTCGCTGGCATGGCTTGCCTGACCGGGTCTTCGCTCCGCACTTCGGCATGGAGGCGAAGCGGTTCTTCGATTCGGTCATCTGCCTGTCTCCTCATAAGTTTGGCGAGCGCAGCCGTGCAGTCCTCCGCGTCCACCGGATTGACCGCTCGCCCTCGCATTACCCCCTCCCCCTGTCGAGCTCGACGGAGCCGAGTACCGCTTGGGCACCCGCTTCCACGGTGTACCTCTTGACGATGATCTGCTGGGTCACGCCCTTGCCGCGGCCGTGGTTGAAGGCCTCGAGGAGCTGCGCGTAGGTGCGCATCGCCTTGAGCGCCAATCCCAAGTAGAGGGCGCGCCCTCCCGGTGTCTGGTCGGGGTGCGAGCCCCGCCGTAGCGCGTCGAGGCTGGCGTGCTGGGCTGCCACTAGCATCGTTGTCGTCATGGCCTCGAGTGCGTCGGCGGGCGTGATACCTTCTATCAGCGCAAGAGCGTGATTAATCGTCGCCGCGTCGACCGGCTTGGTCGGGTCGGGGTGCAGGACGCGCACAAGCTGATTTAGGAGGTGTGTCGCAGTGCCTGGGTCGCTTACGCCGAAGATGCCGGCCAGAGCGGCCGGTTCGATCGCCACCTCGACTTTGTTGTCGATCCGTCTCGCTCTTGCGATTTCGCGCGCGCTAGGGCGGGCGCCGGCTGGCCGACCTTCACCAAGTGCCGTCATGCCAGGATGGACCAAAAGGTCGTCCTTGCTCGCGGGCGGCGCCTTGCCCGAGTTGAACGGAGCGATCGTCGCGCCCTCAACGTCGGACAAGCGAGTTTGGTTAGACATGACGCCGCTCCTCGTGATAGGAAAGACGCACGAGCGTTCACGGCAAGACGACAGCCAAGTTCATCGGCCCGGAGGATCAGTCCGGGCCGATAGATTCTAATACTACCCTGCTTCAAAGCGAAATCGTCCCCTGAGTGACCGAGTGACCGACTTTGACCGACCGGCCTATATGACCTTACGCGCGTGCGCATGTGAGACGATTTTTCCTAGAGAGGGTCACGGTTGGTCACTTGGTCACTACTGCCGGGCGCCTCGGCTTCTGGAACCCACCATTTCGCCTTGCCGGTGCGCGCGCCCCTGGTCCAGCGCAACCGTGTCAATGCGTCGGTGATTCGCCGCTGTTCGGCCCTACCGAGGCGGCTTGCGTGTATGCTGAGTGCTTCTCGTGCGACCTCGCCAACCGTTACGCGCGGGCGGCCAACTAGATACGCCTCGATCGCGTCCTCCCAGGCGTCAGCTTCGTAACGGGCGTCCTGCTCGGGCGCGATTTGCTCGCGCTCGACGCTCGCGTCGGGCCACCACTTATAGCCGTCGTGGTAGAGCACCACAGCCTCGGCAAAGAGTTGGTCGCGGTCGCGGCTGAGGGCGGCGATGTCGACGACGCCGACCTTGACGGGCCAAAAGCGCCGGCCTCCGGTCTTGTCCCGGAGATAGGTGCTTTCGTTGGTGGTGCCGATGAAAGCGCACTGCCGCGGCTCGATGACTTCCTTGCGACCGTAGCTCGGGCGGTAACGCTCGGTGGTGCGGGTAATGAAGGCCTTGAGTGCTGCGGCCTCGGCCTTGTCGAGCGCCGACATCTCGGCGACTTCGATGAGCCATTTTCCGTTCAAGTGCTGGGCAACGTCCTTGCCGCTGGAGCGGATGTCCGGAAGGTTGTCGCTGAACCAATCGCCGGCGAGCGTTTGGCAAACTGTGCCCTTGAGCGCGCCTTGTGGGCCTTCGAGCACGAGCATGTAATCGGCCTTGCAACCCGGCTCGAAGATGCGGGCCGCCAGCAGCACCAAGAACATGCTCCCGATGGCGCGCGAATACGCGTTGTCCTCGGTGCCAAGATAGACGGCCAGCCAAGTCTCAACCCGCGGCGTGCGATCCCAGATCAGGCCCTCAAGGTATTTCCGAACCGGGTGAAAAGCGCGCTCGCGAGCCACGAGATCGACCGCTTGGTGGACCACGTCCTTACCGACCTTCTCTAGCCCGGCGGTCTGTAGTAGCTCTTGAAGCGCGGAAACATCGTCGTCGCGCACGGATCGCAGCTTAAAATCCGTTTCCTTTGTTTCGCGAGCCGGCACCGGGCGAAGCAGCACCGGAGCGCGCAGCATCTCGTCGTAAGCGACGAGCTTCACTAAGCGCAAGTCCTGACGGAATGCGACCATGGCGTTGTAGAGATTTGCTCGCGGCTCCGCCCGCCCGTCACACTGACATGAACCGAGCCACTCCGCGCGCGGACCGCCCGACTTCTGTTTTTGCTTTCGCTTCGCCTGCTCCTCGGCGAGGCCGGCGATGTTGTCGGTGTTTGGGGGCTCGCTCGTCTCGCTCACGCCGCCGCTCCACGCCGCTTCGCCTCGCGGGCAGCGATGGAGTCCACGATCTTGACGACTTCGGCATCATCGAGCGGCGGTCGGCAGCGGTGGGCATTCCATGTGCGACAGATGTCGAGCGCGACATAGGGATCGACATAATGCCGGAGGAGGTGCCCGGCGAGCCGCGTCACCGCGATGTTGCGGCTGCCCTTTGCGACGCCTTCGGCGACGAGGCGGCGCCAGTTCTCTGGAAGCTCGGCCTTCGAGCTCGTTCCGCTACCCTCGCTCCGCAAGGGGCCGCACGCCAAAGCGATGAGCCATTCCGGCGCCTCGGCGGGCGGCATATCGTCGATGCCACGGTCGATGTCCCAGGCATAAGCGCGGCCGTTCTCATGGATACTTGGCGGCGCAACGATGTATCCGCCCTGAGAGCGAATGTCGAGCCCAGGGCCAAGCCGATAACCCGCGCTGTTCAGCACGCCATGAACGAATCGCCAGAGAAGATGCTCACCGCCTCCGCCCGTGTGGGAGATTGTCGTCTCAGGGAGTGGGCCATGCTGCCGTTCGAGTTCGGCGAGTGTATCGTCGCCGCAGTGCCGCGGATCTATGTCGAGCACGAAAAACCCGCTCGCCGCGCCGCAGGCGATAGCGATGTTCGCGTCGGGACGGTTCGTCCACCACCGAGTTACGACCGCTAGATCCGTGCTGGCGTCGAGCACGCCGCGCCCGCCGGCCGTTTTTGAGAACAGCGGAACTTTCGAGCGCGGCGCCAGCGGGAATGTCGCGATGTTGCGCCGCGCATAAGCGAGCGCGGGCTCGAGGAAGTTGGGCCGCGCGGTCATGGCACCTGCTCCGCGATGGGCGCGAGCTCCGCGAGAAGCCCGCCTTGAACCCGAGCGTGCGTAGTGTTACAAAGGCGGGATCGGTCGTTTGTCGATGTATCGGTTCCTGCCCCGGTTCGCCGCCCGCCAGCGGCGCCGGGGCTTCGTTTTTTGCGCATGGATCACACGGTCTCGCCGCCTGCCACGGGAAGGTTGGCGAGGCACTCTGCCAACTCAGGCCCCGTGATGATGGTGCGGTTGCGGCACTTGCGAGCGATGAGCTTCCCGTCGCGGATCAGCAAATAGATCATGCTTCGCGAAAGGCCAGATGCTGCGACCGCTTCAGCAATCGAGTAGCCGAGCTTTTTCCCTGTAAATCCTGGGTCTCGCGATCGGCCAGTAGACTCAATGGACATCGGGACGGCTCCGTGTGTGAGACCGTCCCTGAGAATGTGCGCCCCTGGTAGGGAGTCAAAAAACCAAAAAAGCTGTGGAATATGCCGCGCGGCTTTTCAGTCCGCCGCATTTCCGCTTTTTCGCGGACGGCCTCTGCCTCGCGGCGGCAATGCCTCGATCACTTGCTTATACGTCGCGCTCGGAAGTTTCTCTTTCACGTATTTCCAGGCGCGCTTTTGTGCCGGCCCTTTCGGATCGGCGCCGAGATACTCGTCGATCACTCGCTTCACCGCCGCCACGCTCGCGGTGGCCGAAATGCCGTGAGCCGGCACGCCCGGACGGTCGCCCTCAGTTTTTTCCTCGCCGGCATATTCCGCGAGCGACGTTTCAAGCGCGGCCTTCGGCACGTAGCGCGAACCGCCGGACTCGACCACCAATCCGAGTTTCAGAAGCCAGTTCTCGACACGCTTAAACTGCGCTTCCCGTTCGACATCGCGCGCCGCGATTTCCGCGAAGCGCGGGTGCTGAACCACCGATGCCCCCAGTGCCAGGACGTTCTTTTCGTCCTCGGTAGCCGGACCGATCCAATGCTCCCCGAACAGCACGGGGCCGGCGCGCTTCAAGGCCTCCACGTAAAACAGATGGTCGCCTGCGGAGACACGAGTTCTCTCGGCTCGGAGTTCTTCGGCGCGCGCGTGCGCTGCCTTCGCTAAGCGTGCCATGTACGGCGTGGCCGGCCCGATCCCGTCGATTGGGCGAAGTGTGTCCACGTGTTCGCGCCACAGTTCCAATAGCACGATCGTCCAAGGGCCGGTTTGAAACGTGCCGTCGTAGCGTTCGCCGACGCTTCTCGGCCGCACGCGCCAAGGCTTGAGGACGCGCGAATTAATCCAATCAAAATCGGTTGGAACAAGGTGCTGCGGCACCACTACCGCATCGCCGGCGAAAACCTCGCCGCCACCGGTCGGCAAGTTTTGCAGCGCCCGCTCAACGGGGTCCAAATCCTTTGGTCCCGGCTCCTCAGTCTTGACCCGGACCCTGATCTTGCCGTCCGCCATCGCATTGCAGATCGCGGCCTTTGCATCCGCTTCGGCCGCCCCGTTTTCGGTGAGCCGTGCGAGAGCGATGGCAAGCGCGAGCCAATCGGGTTCGTAGGTCGGGACGGTTGGCCAGGCGCCTTCGGCAGCGGCCCGGATGGCATCGCGCTCCCGTCTCAGCTCCGCGAGGCGCGTGTCGCGCTCCGGGATGTCGCGCTGTGTCAGGGCGGGCATCAGTTCGCGTTCCGCAATCTGTTGCTCAATTTCGAATAGGCGCGCTTGCTTCTTAAAGTCGACGGCGCCCACGGGATCGGGTTCGTGGCTCGCATCCCACTGCCTGGCAAGCTCGCGACGGCGGTCAACCGATAAACTGTCCCATCCCGCGCCCACCGCCTCGCGCTTTCGCCCGAACAGAAACGGCAAGCTCGCGATCATTTGCTGCGCATCGAAGGGCAATTGCGCATATGAAATTCGGAGCCACGGTTCGAGAAGCCGCACGCTCGGTTGAAACTGCGGCTTCAGCATGGCCCAGCTTCCGTAAAGCCTTCGCATCTTTTCCGGCCAATCTCGAAGCCAAACGGCCGCAAGCTTGGCGAGCCGGTTATCCGTGCCGTCCCAGCGCCACGGCATGAACTCTGGATTGCCGGCCAAAAGCCTCGCTACGGCCCGGCGCTTGATGGGATGGGCCTCATGCGCTGGCGCAGCATCGTCGTCCGGCCCATCAGCCAACACCGGCGCGCCGTCTGCGGTGCGCTCGTCTGAGGAGGCCGGCCTATCCGCCGTCAACGGTTGAAAGACTCGCGATACGCCTTCGTGCTCGAATTTGCCGAGCCAGAAATCCTCGACCAGCTTCGCCATCAGCGTGCCGGGCGGATCACCGGTCTCGGCGCTGTGCCGCCGATCAAGCTCGTCCCATGTCCAGTAATTGGACCGAGGAATTGGCGGCATGGCGCCTCCGCGTCGACGCTCCGCATGAAGGTTCTCGGCGGAAGGCCGGTGCGGCGCCGGCCGTCTCGGGCGGTCGCCCTATCCGCCGCCACGGCAGTTTAGCGCCGCGCTCGCGCCGTCAAGACCGCTTCGCACCGTCTTCGCCGAGGGCCTTTAGCCCGTCTTAATCGCGCTTGCGCGCGGCGCTCGTTACAGGATCCCGGTCGGGACGGAGGGATGGTCTCGGCGGTCGAACAAAGGGATGTGGCCGCTCGGCTTCTAACGATGGACGGTCTGCGAAAATGGGGCTCACTCGACGCTGCGCGATGGAGCGCCCACCAGCAACGACGGCAGACCGTCGCGTGCAGGACACCCCTTAAGTTTCCTTGGCGTAGAGTTGCTACGCTCGCCTCGCGCACCTATAACGCGCGCCTCGGTCGCCACAGACCGGAATTAATGCGCGCGCAAAAGGAGGCTGCATGCCGGAAGTTGTCGGGGCATCGAAATCGTTGAAGCGCTCGAAAAGAAGAACGCGATATCGCCGGCTACATGGCCAATGGCGGAGTGGGAACATCGGGCCACTCCGCGACGAGGCGGAGGCTGAAATCGAGCGGTTGGTTTCGTCGGAAGTGAATGCCGCAACATCCCGTATCCGCCGGCAGCGCGATCAGGCTCGCGGGGAGCGCGACCAACTTCGCCAGCAACTCGACGAGGCTCGAAAGTGGATCGATGCCCTTGGCGAGGAACGCGATCTCGCTCGTGACCAGCGCGACCGCGCCCGTCAGCTAAATCTCCAGAACCTTCGCGGCCGTATCCGCAATTTCAGCGCTTACCTGGGCGCAAAGCAGCACCCGCCCCATTCGATCAACTAGTCAATCTGTCAACGCCGCTGCGCCGACAGGGAGGGGCGGCCCAGCGCTAAGTTCTGACAGCCTAAAAATCACCGCGTCGGATGCTCGGTGACAGTGACGGTGATTGCCACTTCCCACACATACCAGCCTGGTCCTGAATTGCGTCTGCGAGTTCGTCAGCATTGAGCGCCACACGCGACGCGTCGCCGGGAGAAACCAGAATAGACCGGAAATGTTGCCACTGGCCCCTAGGACAGAGCGCCGCAGGGAGATTTGCGCCCGTGGGGTCAAGCGTTGCGCCATACCTGTTGGTATTCGCTGAACAGCGAAAATGTGAACCGCGGTCGCATGAGCAAACATCAATTTCGCCCATTATCCTTTACCGCACCGGACAGCGGACATCGAAGGTGATGCCATCGTACGGCGGAGCCGCTTTCCCCTCCGTTGTAAGGTTGCTCTTGGCCTCGCTGATTAGGCGCGCTCGATCCGGGGGAGTTGCTGCCCTCGCATCGAGCGGGATCGCCCATCCAAATTCGTAGGTAGCAAGCACATTCCCGTTGTGCCGGCACTCAACGAATATCTGCTACATCATCTCCCCTGTCACTTCCGATAGAGCGCGAGCACCGCGCCGTGATCCTATCTAACGAGATACGTTTTGTAGTGCCTGTCGAGGTTTACGCGAATGTTGGTCTCGGTTGCCCTCTCAAGCCATTGGACGTGAATGCGCTCGTAGAGCGCTTGGCCGATGACGAGGGAATTGGCTGGAGCCTTCTGTTGGATTTTCGCAGCCCTGTTCAGAGCATCACTGGTGATATCAGCTTGTCGGTACCCGGTCGCCGGCACCGTAAACAACTTTGTGCGAGCGATCCCATGCTCGGCTCCGATCCTCACCTGGATTTTGGGATGGCGCTTCGATGTCGCAGTGTTGACCAATGCAACGGCGTTCAACAGCATTAGACCAAGATCAACCGACGTGTCACATTGCGAGTTAATGGATGGATGATCTAGGAAACTGATAAGACCATCGCCGGTGAGTTTCAGTATCGTGCCGTGAAATTGTCCAACTACTGTGCCCAATTCGGTGATTAGGGGCTCAAGCAGGTCCTCGTATCGTCTACCATACCTGGTCTGCATCTTGGTGGAGTTCACGATGTCTAGCGAGATGAACGTCGCGGGAAATTCTCGCGCGTCTTCCGGCAATGGCCGGTGCGGGATTGCTGTTTCGGCAGGGGGTTCGTACGGGAGCCCCGTCAATTGGCGCCGGAGGGCGGCGATGCGACCGTCAGCGTATTTAACCGGGTCCTTGATCTCCGGGGTGAGATAATACAGGGGAATATCACCGCGTTGAGCGTGAGCGGCGGCAAGGCTATCTAGATCAAAGATGTAGTCAAAATACTTATCCCGCCACCACGTTTTCCCATCTCGCTCGAATAACTCGTACCGCCGCGGGTCCGGCCGAAATGCCATTCTGACCGTATGCGTCTCCTCGTCGGCGGCAAGAACTTCCGACACGAAGTCAATCCGCACGTAACTCGGGGCTGCGTTGCGCATGGCCTCGCCTCCACCATAGAGTTGGAGACTGCGGAGAGGAGTCGTCAAGATCGCGGTGTCAAAAAAATTTGGCAACGTCGGCGGCATGCGCTGAGCTCCATTTTACCCGATTTTCACGCGTAAATCATCGCGCTGGGTAGTGCAGCTTAGCGATGGCGTCGGCTTTGACCGCGAGCGACACGCCCGAACCATAAGCCAGAACGCAACGAGGGCCTTCGTGCGCACCGATTTGCCGCGCGGAGTCCGGTGGCTTCACGCGCTACAACCCGCGTCCGGAGAGTACCTGTCGAGCTCGATCCGCCACCACTGCCGGAACGTATGCGCGCAAAGCCAGTGGAGCCTAGAATATTCGCACTGGGGGCGCCGCCTGCTTACCAGCTTCCACTATCTCCCGCTCCGCTTTTCCAAACCCTCCCGCGAAGGCCGGTTTAGCGCTTCGCCGCGAGCGTCGGCAGGTTGGGCCGCGAAGCGTCCGCGACGTGGGCGGCGGCTCCGCGAGCGGCCGGATTGCGCCCGTCTTTAGGGACACTCCTGGGACACCTGTTGCCGCCTTATAAGATAACCCATTGAAAGAATTGGCGTCCCCTACCGGATTCGAACCGGTGTTGTCGCCGTGAGAGGGCGATGTCCTGGGCCTCTAGACGAAGGGGACCGCGCTTCCTTCTACCCGCTCGCGGCGCCCCGTTCAAGCGTGCGCGAGGACCGCGCCCGCTGCCCTTGACGGGGCAAGTCTGTGGCGCCCCTATAGCGCGCCGACCGGAGCGGCGGGATCGCGAGGGGATGATGGAGCGCTTCTTCATTGCGGTGGCGGCCGCCGCGGGCGCGCTCGCGGTCGTGGCCGATGCGGCGGCCCAGCATTATCTCGCCGGCGACGCCGCCCGTGCGGCGCTTGCCGCGACCGGCGCGCGCTACGGCCTCATCCATGCCGTGGCTCTTCTCGGCGTGGCGCTTCTGCTCGAGCTGCCGGCAAGCGGCTTCGGCCGCGTCGCGCTCGCGCTTTCCGGTT
>Ga0335078_10000394_pt1 | contig 69005 bp, 58 predicted proteins | sample Lox_Sample_32_FD_206711 | JGI IMG/M metagenome (GOLD analysis project Ga0335078, IMG submission 206711) | Soil microbial communities from Loxahatchee National Wildlife Refuge, Florida, United States - Lox_Sample_3.2 | ecosystem: Environmental > Terrestrial > Soil > Wetlands | place: USA...
TTACCTCACCACCGCCCGCAGCCACGGCCGGCATCCCCTCGCCGCCATCCGCGACGCCCTCAACGGAACCTGCTGGTTGCCACCCCGCCCAGCATGATCAACCAGCCAGGCACCCGTGACTGGTTACTGGAAACTCAGCGTGGATTGCTCGTGTGCCGCTGAGCCCTGCAGCCGAACTGACAACAAGGCCACCGCGTTCTGGGTCGAGGTGCCGTGCAATGCATGTGCTGTCGTCCACACTGGCGACCGTCAAGCAGCGATCGCGTAGTGCCTGCCGTACCGAGAGCCTTGACCGGCCGGATGTGCTCATGCAGCCCTCTGCTCGTTGAGGAAAACGTAGAGTTCGCGGACATCTATGCGCCCACGATCTGCGATCGACTGATCATCTAGTCCCTTCTCACGGAGGCGGCTGACCACCTCTCGGAGAAGGCTTGGGCGCTCAGGCGGCACTTCCACAGGTTCTCGGCTCCGCCAGCCTGCCTTTGATAGCTCGATATTGAGTTCTTTATACCGGTAGTCGCTGATCGCGCCGAGATCGCGGGCTCGCCGGATCAGCGCTGCCATCGAGACTCCCCAGCGCACTTTAAGCCGGGCTAGCGCGGGCATGTCAAGATTGGCGAGTTCTGACCTGATCACCCTCGCGGGCATAAGCAGTTCGCTTGCAAACTGATCAGCCTGCTCCTCCTGGCCGTCCAGGGGTTCTGTATGCATGATCACGTGGCTTAGCTCATGCGCAAGGCTGAAGCGCTGCCGGTCACCAGGAGCAGCCCTGTACAGGAGTACGACCGGCCGATGCCCGTGGAGCCATTGGCTGACCGCATCACCCTGGCGGCTGTCCAGGTCCCAGCTCAAGATCACAACGCCCGCATCTTCGAGGGCCGCAGTCAAGTTCCGGAAAGGACCTTCTTCTATCCCGAGGTGTGCACGAACTTGCCGCGCGATGTCACGAGGACTGATGCCCAGATCTGCATTGGGCGGCGTCCTCCGCAGACGCACTTCGGGTGCAGAGGCGTCACTCAGCAGTTCCTCGGCCTGCACGCGAGCCAAATCCATCAGCGCGTGGACTTGCTTGACCTTGCTGACTGGCAGTGCGCTCCGCTTCCTGTGGAACGCACACGTCGAGACAAGCGAGTGCACCTCCGCAGTCAGGCTCAATAGCGATACCGGGTAGCGCAGGACATCGGCCGTCCGGCTCAGCCGTTCGCCGTCGAGCTCGATCTGCCCTGCTTCAGCCTTGCTGATGAACGCTTGCGAGAGTCCAGCCTGCATGGCTAGGTCGGTTTGAGTAAGCCCACGGGCAAGCCGGGCCGTAGCCAGCATCACAGGATCAGCAACAGGCACGAGAGCACCTCCTCCGGCAAGGAGGCTACCACGCATACCGACTTGAGATTGCGACTTAATATGAGTAAAAATATTCCAGTCGGCATCGCTCCTGTTCCCCCAGCTCGACGAGACCAGGGCGGCGGGCTGACAGGATGGCGCAACTCTTACGTGCCACCACCCAGCGAGTTGCTAGTCCCTTGGGCAGGCGTCCCCGGTCCAGGGACAGACTTCGGGGTCGTAGTCGCGGTCGGCGAGGTCTCGCAGGAAGGTGGCGTTGTCGCCGTAGTCTTCTTTGATCCAGCGGGCGACCACGAGCAGTGAGACGCGTGCTGCACTGGCGGTCCGCAACGCCAGTGCCGCGGACTGGGCATGCCCGCCAGACGCCCAGGCGTCGTCGATCAGCAGCACGTGGGCGCCGGGCGTTAGCTGACCGCCAGCGCGGAAGTGATCGGGGTTGAGAGCGCGAGGCTGCGGCGCACTGGCGGCACCGGTGAGGGGGATCTCGGGCCAGGGCGCGATTCCGCTGGCGATCGCGTGCAGAGGATGCTCGCCCGGCTTGGCCGGCAGAGAAGGGACAGTGGCCCAGTGCGTCACTGGCGTGCCGATGAGTGCGCCGGGGCAATGGCCATGCTTCGACAACGCGAGGAGGAGCAGCAGCGCCACGACGGTGCGGTGCTCGTCCAGGGGCCACGGTGCTTTGTAGCCGCGCATCACGTATCCGGACTGGTGACCGGCGATCGCGTATGTGAGGAACGCGGTAGCGTCCGCGAGCCCAGGACGGCTGCGATGCCCGTTGCAGGGCAGGCAATACCGGTAACCAGCTACCGGGGTGGTGCAGACGGCACAGGTGACACGGTCAACGCGTAACGGGTTGCGGAGATAGCCGCCGGCCCGGGCGACGAGGGCCGCGCTCCAGCGTGCAGCGTCCTGCGGGCCCACCATGTCTACGTGGATACCAGCCTGTGCAGCGCGGCGTCGACAGCTTCCTGCTCGGCGATGATGCCATCCACAACGCTCAGCACCTCGGCCAGGCTGCTGGCCGTGTGGACGCCGGGACGGCCGAGCAAGGCGCGTGCCCATTCGTTGCGCTCGACGACGGCGTCGGTGAGGATTACCGGCCGGCCGTGCGCGACCGCTATCCGCGCCTGCCCCCGGGCGCCACTGTGCTCCCCCGCCTCGACAATGACGGTCGCCAGGCCGTAGCCCGACATCGTGGCGTTGCGCATGGGGAACTGGTGCTTCTGCGGCGGCGCGTCCGGCAGGAACTGCGACAACACGAGCCCACGGGCAGCGATCTCCTCCTGCAGGTCCCTGTTCTCTGCCGGGTAGACCTTATTGATGCCGGTGCCGATAACCGCCACCGTGCGCCCCCCGGCGGCCAGGGTCGCGCGATGCGCGGCTGTGTCGATGCCGGCAGCGAGCCCGGAGACCACCGTGATGCCACGCGAGACGAGTTCCCGCGCCACAGCTGCCGCTATGCCCAGCCCGCGCTCGGATGCCTTCCGGGAGCCCACAAGGGATACGGCGGGCTCGCCCTGGACCTGCGACCCGCGGGCGAACAGGAGGGGCGGGGCCTGGTGGATGGCGCGCAGCCGGGTCGGGTAGCTCTGGTCGAGGATGGTGACCAGCATCCAGCCCTTCTCATCCCACTCAGCCAGCTCCTGGGCGGCTGCCTCCAGCGGGCTGGGCTCACCTGGCGCGTCCAGCAGCACAGCTGGTACCAGCCGGTGCCACACCTCAAGCGCGCTGCCAGCTTCGAGGATGTCGGCTGTGATGTCGGCCCAGCGCATCCCCCCGGGACGGATCCGGAGCAGAGCAACGAGCGCAGCACGCTCTTCGGGCCGGCCTGCGTTCATAACGTCAGCGTACGGGGATGAATGCTGCATCGGCTCACTACCGCCCTGGTGTTCCTCCAGGAACATCTCTTCATCTCGAATCTGTATTCGATTATCTCATCCTTGACTTTACTTGTCCTGCTCCAGGTCGCCGACGTCGGAACTTGTGCCAGCTAACCAAGGCGTTCCAGAGTTCCGGAAGCCTGGAGCTGCCGGACGTGCTCGGCAGCCCGCGCCGGTACGGGCCCGCCGCGCACGAGCAGACCGGCTTCGATGTTCCTGCCGACGCCGGACTGGGTGAGGTTGGCGCTGCTCACCAGGAGCACGTGGTCGTCTGCGATGGCGAGTTTGGCGGGTGTGGAGCCGGGCACAGGGCACTGCGCTGGGAAGCGCTCCGAGTTCAAGGAAGGTCTGGTGCCGCCACCCAGCCGCGAATGGCGCGGCCTGCGCGGCATCCGCAGCGCTGGCGAGCAACCCGCCGTGACTGCCAGGAACTGACGCGCTTGCGGCAAGACGAAGGTGGCCGCTGATGGCAGCTTGCCGACTGGGGTGGGCCTTGCGGTGCATGACCGCGTTCCCTATGGCGTTCATTCACACCGGAAAACCGGGCCGCAGGTACGACATGGCCCGCGTGATCGTCTGCACCACGGCGGCGGCCACGCCCGCCTGGTCAGCGATCCCCCCGGAGGAGTCCGTCTCGAATGCAGGCGTGCCGCACTCGTCCCAATAATCGCGAATCCAGGTCAAGCAGCCCTGATCGGTGACGAAGACCCTCGCACCTTCGGCACTGCCGGGGCTGGCCGCCACGATTTCCGCGTGCGCGTCGAAGAAATCCTCGTCTCGGTAAACGACCAGGCCCACGTCCAAGCCACGGGCCTTCAGCTCCAGCCCGACGACGCCCTTCAACGTGATGCCCTCGTGGCCGTACCCACGTCCCAGGAAAGGGAGGTCATCCGCACGGACGGTCAGCAACGCCGTGGCAACATCAGCGAGCTGTTTCGCGTCTGCGCCATCACCCGGCCCGGGGCAGTAGCCCCACTCGGCATCTCCCCAGTCATCGACCGCGAGCGTGCACCGCGCTCCGGCACAGGCAATGACCAGGCGGCAACTGCCGTCGCGCTCAGGCAGGCGGACCTGTAAACCGCTGTCGGCCAGGCCGTCCGCGACCAGACGCAGCAGCTCACCTGGCCTGGTGCGGTCAGCGGCAAGGCCGCGAGAACTGTTCACCTCAGACATCCTTTCGTCGCGGTCGCCGCTCCGACGGCGACCCGGCCGACCTGGGCCAGGCACAGCGTCTTGTGCATGATCAGCTCGTGACGATAAGACGCCGGGTCCGGTCGCGGATTCACATCGGTTAAACGGCAGTGTTTTAACCAGCAGTGAAATTCAGTGCGGCACGCCCATGCGCGCGGCCATCCCGCGTAGCTCCCGGCCGCCCGCCGTGGCCTGCGCCCGGGTCAGCAGAAACGCCACGGCCTCACGGGCGGCCGGGTAGTTGCGGATCCACTGCGGTGCGGCATTCTCGGCGCGGCGCAGCCACACTGCGGCCTCTTCTCGTGTCGCTTGGTCACGGGCCAGACCCCGGCCGATGTCGAGGTACAGGGCGGCGCGCCGGGTGGCCACGATGAGCTTGGCAGGGTCGGCGGCCGCCGCCAGCTCAAGCACGGCCCGGCCGCTCTCGCCCCGCTCGACCGCGATCGCCACGCGCCAGATCGCGACGTTGGTCGCGCCGAACCACTCCCAGTTACGCGCCGGATCGTCATCGTTCACCCGGCCAGCCAGGGCTTGTGCCTCGCCGAGCCAGTGATCGGCCAGTGCGCCGTTCTGCGTCGCGGCGGCAGAGAGTGCGCACCGCAGGGTAAGCATGCCAAGGACCTGGAAACCGAGTTCGCCGTCGGCATGCGGCTGCAGGTCGGCCGCCGCACGCTCGGCCATCGCCAGCGACCGGTCCCACGCCCGGGGTAAGGTGCCGATCTGCTCATGGCGCGCCATGGCTACCCGGACCGGGTCATCAGTCAGTCGGGCAGCATCCACCGCAGTTCGAGCCGCCAGCTGCGACAGGTCCGGATAGCGCAGGTTGTGGCACATCGCCGCCGACCAGCGGCATGCCTCCGCGAGCGCCCCGGCCGCCGTGAGCCTGTCGGTGTCACCGGCCGGATCGGAGACATGCAGGTACAACTCGTCGATCAGGCACGGCAGCGCCGTGCCGATCCTCATGTAGTCCCCCGCAGCGTAGGCGGGCCGTAGCTCGTCCAGCTCGGCCAGCAAGGCGGCCAGTGGCCGGGCGCGATCGGCGGCGGGCTCGCCGACTGCGTTCATTGCCAAGGCCACGCGCAGGGCCGGGATCGTGGCATGCGGGCCGAACTGCAGCGGGTCGGTGCCCAGGTGCGGGCCGCCAGTCAGGTCGGTCTCCGACACGCGCAGCGCGGCAGCCAGGGCCGCGATGGTCGACCGGCGGTCGAGCGATCGCAGGCCGCGCTCGGCCATCGACAGGTAGGCCGTCGAGATCCCGGCGAGCCCAGCCACCTCGGCGAGCGTCATCCGCCGCCAGCGCCGCAGCTCCCGGAGCCGTGCTCCGATAGTGCCGCTATCCTCGTCGCCCATAGCTCCGCGCCTGTCCCTGGTTGCTCGCACACCCAGGATATGGCGGGCTTTGTGCTGAACCGGTTAGTCCGATCCACCTGGAGCGCCACGGAATGCAAGTTCCTCGGACATGACGATGACGGTGGCGCTCGGAGGCTCGGCGAGTGGGTCGCGAACCATTGCGGACCACGGCGGGACCAGTGTTAAGGCCAGCACTTTTATCATGGCCCCGGAATTTTCTCGTGGGACGACACGGCACTGGCTGAACCAAGGTGAACTATAGCGGACCAGGCGCGGACCAATTGGTACGGCGGGCCATATTAATTGCGGTCATCTCATTTGACACATCTGCGGGCTATTGTCATAACTTGACGTACGGATGCTAGTCCTCCCAGATGAGCGGCCTAGTACGGGCGGCAGGGATGTTCCAACCCTAGTTGAGGCGGGATGGCAGATGACGGTCGAGCTGCATACGGTCGCGGAGGCGGCGGTAATTCTCAAGGTGCGCGAGTCGTGGCTCAAGACCAAGGCATCCGCGCGATTAATTCCGTGCACGTTCGTCGGAAAGCACCTGCGTTTCAGCGACGACGACATCGCGGAGATAATGCGGGCTGGCGCACGGCAGCCGGTCACCTCCCGCGAGCGCAGGGGCAACAGCCGAGATCCCGGACGGTCCTGACCGTGGCGTACGCAGAGAAGCGGGGGAAGGGGCCGCAGCCGTGGCGCGTCAAGTACAAGCTGCCGGACGGTACCGAGAGCAGCGAATCCGGCTTCGAGACCAAGGCCGCCGCGCTCAACTGGGGACGCGACCAGGAAGCCAAGATCCGCGAAGGACGATGGACCGATCCGAACGCCGGGAAGCTCACGGTCAGCGAGTGGATCGAACGGTGGCTGGCCGTTCAGGACGTCGGCATTAGCGCCGTCGACAGCCGTGAGTACCTGATCCGCAGGTTCATCCGCCCGGCCTGGGGAGACACCGCGCTGGGCGATCTCAGCACCGAGGAGATCACCAAGTGGGAGAAAGCGCTCCCCGCCCGCGAGGCAATCACGCCACGGACCGCCCGGGCCGCCCGCACCCTGCTTGGCACGATGCTCGGCGACGCCGCGAGCACCAAGCCGCCGCTGATCCCGTACAACCCGGCGCTCCGGCCGCGCAACCGCGGGCCGCCGGACCGGGCGCAGGCTGCAACGGGCACCGCAGCGGATCTGGGCGACGCCGCTCCAGGTCCTGCTGATCGCCGAGCGAGCGGCACTGCTCACCGGACGCGACGAGGAATTCGCCATGATCGTCACCGTCGGCTACACCGGGCTGCGCTGGGGCGAGGCGATCGGCTTAGAGCACGAGTACACAGGGCCGCAAGAGATCCACGTGGAGTGGCAGCTGCGCGAGCTCAACGGCAGGTTCTACCGCCTACCGCCCAAGGACGATTCCTACCGAAGCCCGGACTGGGAGCCTAACCTGCCCGTCGACCTCCCCCCGTTCCTCGCCGAGCTGCTCGCGGCGCAAGTCAGGGAGCACCCCCGCCAGCCATGCGGCTGTGCCAGCGAGCACGGCGGCAGCGGCCGATACTTGTTCCTCGGACCCGACGGCGGCCATTACCGGCGAAGCAACTACTGCCGCCGCGTGTTCCGGCCCGCTTGCGACGGGCGGCATCTGCCGATTTCCGGCGCTCCCGGCCGGCTGGTCATCGCCGAGCAGTCCACCGCCTGGCCGGGCACGTCGATCGCCGCCTGGCCCCCCGCCACCGACGGCACCGGCCCTGACGCCGTGTACGCCCAGCCACGCGGCCATGGCATCGCGATCATCCCGGAGGACACCCCGCTAGCCTGCTGGCTACCGATCAAAATCGGCCTCACGCCGCACGGGCTCAGACACAGCCACCGGACATGGATGGCCGAGGAAGGCACGCCCGAGATCCTGGCCGAGCAGCGACTCGGCCACCAGGTGCCCGGCATGCGCGGCCTGTACACCCACGTCTCCGACCGGATGCGCGCCGAGCTGAAGCAAGCGCTACAAACAAGATGGGAGGAAGCCCTCACCGAACGCGCCGCCATCTATCCGCGCTCGCCCGTCCCGCTTCTCGACGGATTGCTGACCCCGCTGCGCATCGAGAAGCGCGCCGCGGAGCAGAGACTGTCACGACGACAGACCAGCCGACAGCGCTCGGCACAGAAGAACAGGGAGAAGATGATCTCCCAAATTCCTCCCAAATCCCCAGAACGACGTTCGCAGACGCCTAAAATAGGAAGGACCGCGAGGAGCATCTGACCTGGTCAGGCCAGAAATTTCGCTAAGTGGAGCTAACGAGACTCGAACTCGTGACCCCCTGCTTGCAAAGCAGGTGCTCTTCCAGCTGAGCTATAGCCCCAGTGCGCGCCTCTCAGGGTACTCGCCGCAGCGGGTCGCTGGGCTTGGCGCGGACGGCCCCGCAATCATGGTTCGCTAGCGGACTCGGCCGCCCCGGCTGCCGTGGATTGCGGGGGGACCTGCGATATCAGGCCGCCGCTGGCGGCATCGAGATCGGGCGCGGACGGCACCGGAGGGGCAGGAGGGGCAGGAGCGGACGGACGATCCCGGGCGGCGATCAGCAGGCCGGGCAGGTCCGCGATGCCGGGGATCAGGCGGGTGGCACCGCCACGCCGGAGGCGCTCCCCGCTGTGCACCCCGTTCAGAACGCCCACGACGAGCCCGGCGCCGGCCCGGCGCCCGCACGAGATGCCGCTCTCGGTGTCGTCCGCGACCACCGTCTCGCGCACGTCAGCCACTCCCATCCGGAGCATCGCCGCGAGGACGAGATCGGGCCACGGGCAGCCCCTGGGCACGTCCTCGGGACACAGGGCGAGGTCGATGCGATCCCACCAGCCGAGCGTGTCGAGCACGAGGGTCATCACCCGGCGGGAGAAGCTAGTGATCACGCAGACCCGGATGCCCTCGCGGGCCAGCTGGTCGATGGCCGCCACGGCTCCCGGCACCGGCGTGGCGCCCATCCGGCCGACTGCGTCGCAGAACGAACGGTCCAGCGCGAGATGCGCGGCCTGTCCGCGGGCCTGGCTGTCGGGGAACATGCCCCGCAGAACTTCCGCCGCGTACTCGCCCCGCCCCTGATGCACCTGGGCCATGCACCGCGCATACGCGGTCGTGCCAGGCACAACCCCCTGCGTGGCGATGGCCTCCGCATAGGCGCGGTCCACCATGCCGCCGTCAGCTGCCACCGTGCCGATCAGGCCACAACACACCAGCGACACTGGCATCGCGCCGGCCGCCTGCTCACGTCCGGGTCCCGGCACAGCCGGTCCGAGGGAATGTGCTAGGCGGCGTCGTCGGTCGTCGCCTCGGTCCACAGGTCAAGCTCGGAGCGATCGGCCTGGACCTTCCTCCAGACGGCGAAAATGCCGGCTCCGACGAGGGCTAGCAGGAGCAGCTTCTTCACGGGCGCACCCCTCCATCGTGACTGACGCGGAACCGGCCGTCTGATGACGGCGATCCCTGAGGTCTGGCCAGCCTAGCAAGCCGCACGGTCATCGCGGCCGGTCCACGCGCTCCTCATCCCACACCGGGCCCGGCGCTTCGTAGACGTCACCGCCGGCCCCGAACACCACAAACCGGCCGAAAGATCGCGCGAACCACCGATCGTGGCTGGCGGCGAGGACGGTACCCGCATACGACTCCAGCCCGTCCTGCAATGCCTCGGCGCTGGCTAGGTCGAGGTTGTCGGTCGGCTCGTCGAGCAGCAGCAGAGTCGAGCCGGCCAGCTCGAGCAGCAGGATCTGCAGCCTCGCCTGCTGACCTCCCGACAGCGTCCCGAACGGCTGCAGGGCGGTGGACTGCAGCTCGTAACGGGCCAGCGCCGCCATGGCCTCGTTGGGCAGCAGCGCGTGGGACCTCATCAAGATCTCGCGCGGGGCCCGCCCCTGCAAGTCGGGCCGCGCGTGCGTCTGGGCGAAGATCCCTGGCACCACCCGGGCGCCTAGCCGGACGACGCCGGCGTGCCGGATCGGTTCACCGGCGAGCAGCCTCAGGAAATGCGACTTGCCCGAGCCGTTGGCGCCAAGCACCGCCATCCGCTCGCCGTAGCTGACCTCGAGATCAAACGGGTGCATCAGACCGGTGAGCTCCAGGCTCTCGCAGATCACCGCTCGCTTGCCGGTCCGGCCGCCACGCAGGCGCATGCGCACGTTGCGCTCCCGCGGTGCTAGCTGCGGCGGGCCTGCTTCCTCGAACTTGCGCAGCTTGGTCACCGCGGAGTGCAGCCGCGAGGCCATGTCCGAGTTGTAGGACGCCTTCTGCCGGTACATCCGGACAAGCTGCTTCAGCTTCTCGTGGTCCTCGTCCCAGCGACGGCGGAGCTCGTCGAGACGTTCGCTGCGTTCCCGCCGGGCCCGGGCGTAGCTGGCGAACCCTCCGCCATGCACCCAGACGGTGCGGTCCTCCACTGTGATGATCCGCTCGGCGGTGTTGGCGAGCAGTTCCCTGTCGTGGCTGACCATCAGCACCGTCTTGGGGCTCGCCGCGAGCGACTGCTCGAGCCAGAGCTTGCCGGGGACATCGAGGAAGTTGTCCGGCTCGTCGAGCAGCAGGACCTCGGTCTTGTCCCGGAGCAGGGACTCGAGGACCAGCCGCTTGCGCTCCCCGCCGGACAGGGTCCGTACCTCGCGCCAGCGGCAGCGCTCGTACCCGATGCCCAGGGCGGCGGTGCAGCAGGAATCCCAGTGGACCTCGGCCTGGTAGCCTCCGGCATCGCCCCACTCGGCGAGGGCGGCCGCGTAACGCAACTGTGCGGGCTCGTCGTCGCGTTCCATCATCTCAAGCTCAGCGGCGTCAAGCCGGGCGGCGGCCTCCTGCACCCGGCGAGCCGCTATGGACAGCAGCAGCTCGCGCACGGTGACGTGCGGGCCCGCGGAAACCGGCACCCGGAGGCCCTCGGTGTCCTCCCGGATCGCGCCGACGAACTGCCGCATGACGCCGATGCCGCCGCTGGCGGAAACCGAACCGGACTGCGGCGCCAGATCCCCCCCGACCAGCCGCATGAGCGTGGTTTTCCCAGCGCCGTTCGGTCCGACCAGCGCCGCGACCGTGCCATCGCCGACCCGGAACGAAACGTCGTCGAGCAGCACTCGCCCGTCCGGGAGGGCGTGGCTCACGTGGGCGGCCTCGATGTGGCCCAACCGAACCCCTTTCCGCGCCGCGCTTCCCCGGCCGACAATAGCCGGATGGACCCCCAGGCGTTCAACACGAATTCCCGGCTGCGAGCGTCGGACGCGGACCGGGACCGGGCGGCGTCGGTGCTCAACGCGGCCCTCTCCGAGGGCAGGCTCACCGCCGACGAGCACTCAGAGCGGCTTGACTCGATCTACGCGGCCAAGACGCAGGCGGAGCTGGTGCCGCTGATCGAGGATCTTCCCGCGACATCTGGCTCCGCGCCTCTCGCGCCGACCTCCGACGCGACCGCGCCGGTGACCTACCGTGGCAGCCCGATCATCGCCGTGTTCGGCGGCGCGTCGCGAAAGGGAACCTGGCGGGTCCCGCCCAGCAGCACGGTGGTGACCGTCTTCGGCGGTGCCGACATCGACCTGCGCGACGCGATCCTGCCCGCCAGAGAGGTCACGATCCGGTCGTTCTCGGTGTTCGGCGGAGTGTCCATCACGGTTCCGCCGGAGATGCGCGTGATCGACTCCGGCATCGCAGTCTTCGGCGGCCGCGATGTCAAAGCTGAGTATGCCGAACCTGAACGCCCTGATTCTCCCGTTCTCAGGCTGGAGGGCGCCTGCGTGTTCGGCGGCCTAGCCGTCAAGCACAAGAAGCGCAGGGCCAAGCGCCAGCAAGCGGGCGGCGGCTGACCTGCCCGGTCGCGGTGATCGCCGCACAGCCGCAGTCACCCCGGACCCGAGCGCGGCCGGACCGGGGCGCGGCGACGCACCGGGTCGGCCAGCGCGTCGGCCAGCTGGTCCAGCGCGGCCAGCGTGTGCGCGCTCACCACGGCGTCGCAGTGCGGCCAGGCGGCGGCCATTCCGGCCGCGAGAGGCTGGTACCCGGCGCTCTTCGTGCGCGGGTTCACCCACACGATGCGGAACGCCACCAGGGAGAGCCGTTCCATCTCGCGGCGCAGAACCTCGGGATCACCGGTATCCCAGCCGTCGGAGATGATCACGACGATCGCGCCCCTGGCCATGCCACGGCGACCGTAGATGTCGTTGAACTCCTTGACCGACTCACCGATCCGGGTACCGCCGAGCCAGTCGGGCGCGGCCTGGCCGGCGTGCTGCAGCGCGAGGGCCGGCGGCGTCCTGAACAGCTCGGGCGTCAGCCGGGTCAGCCGGGTGGCGAAGGTGAAAACCTCCGCCCGCGCACCGCCAGCGGCGCAGTACAGCAGCTGGATCATGGCCCGCGCGTAGGGTTCCATAGACCCCGATATGTCGCAGAGCACCACAAGCCGGCGCGGACGCCGGGAGGGCGCCCTCGAGATTATCCGGAACGCATAGCCGCCGGTTCGCCTGGCCTGCCGCAACGTTGATCGCATATCGGTGCGCGGCCCTCCGTGCCTTCGGCGTTCCCGGCGCGACCTACGCGTCGGGACGGCCAGGGTGATGCTGCGCATCAGTCCGGCGAGCAGCAGCAACTCGGCTTCGGACAGGTCCGCGAAGTCCTTCCCGGCCAGCCGCTCGACGGTGCTCCCCAGGTACCGGTGCTCGACCTCGCGCTCTGGCTCGGGAGATTGCGGGCCGGCCTGGCCAGCGGCGGGCTCGGCGGCCGGCTCCGTGTCGCTGACATGGGTTTTCGCTGCCCGGCCCGCCTTCGCCAGCAGGTCCTCCACGGTGGCGGGAGGCCGCACGACGGCTGGCGCCTGCGGGTCGCCGCGGCGGCCGGCTGTCCCGGCCAGCCCGCCGAAGACCTGGTCGAAGACCGCCCGGAGGACATCGATCTGCTCCCGGCCGGACACCAGCGTCGCGAGCGCGCACCGGTAGAGAGCCTCCACCGTCTGCGGCCGGGCGACGGTGACCGCGCTCGCGAAGCGCTCGCTGCGGCCAGGCCCGACCGGCAGCCCGGCACGCCGCAACTCGGCGCCGAACCGCGCGGCCACCTCGGCCAGGTCGTCAGCCACGGGCCCGCGGCAGTGCCACCGACGCCGGCAACTCAGCCATCGCCGGTGACCAGGGAACCGAACCCGCTCTCCCGGGCGGCCTGCAGGTCCTCGGCGTACTTGAGCACGGCGCCCGCGGTCTGCTCGGCGGCGGCCTCGTCGAGCTTCTCCGCGCCGAGCGTGTGCAGCGCCGACGTCCAGCTGATGGCCTCGGCCACACCTGGCGGCTTGGCCAGGTCGAGCCCGCGCAGCCGCGCCACCCCGTTCGCGACCTGCCCGGCGAGCGGCGCGGCGGCCTCCGGCACCCGGCGCCGGACGATCGCCGCGACCCGGTCGATGCCCGGGTAATCGATCCAGTGGTACAGGCACCGCCGCTTCAGCGCGTCGTGCAGGTCGCGGGTGCGGTTCGAGGTCAGGACCACGACCGGCGGGAACTTCGCCCGCCTGGTGCCCAGTTCGGGGATCGTCACCGAGGACTCCGCGAGCAACTCGAAGAGAAACGCCTCGAACTCGTCGTCGCCCCGGTCCACCTCGTCGATCAGCAGGACGGCCGGGCGCGGGCCAGGGTGCTCGATCGCGGCCAGCAGCGGCCGGGCGAGCAGGTAGTCCGGGCCGAACAGGTCAGCCTCGCGCAGGGTCTCGTGCCTCGCCTCGGCCAGCCGGATGGCGAGCAGCTGCCGCGGGTAGTTCCACTCGTACAGTGCCTCGGCGGACGTCAGGCCTTCGTAGCACTGAAGCCTGATCAGCGGCGTGGCGATCGCTCCGGCGAGGGCCTTCGCCGCTTCTGTCTTGCCCACGCCCGGCTCACCTTCGAGCAGTAGCGGCTGGCCCATCCGCGCCGCGAGGAACAGCGCCGTGCCCAGGGACAGATCGGCGAGGTAATCCTCGGCGTCGAGGGTGCCCAGCAGCGAGTCCACATCCGGAAGCTGGACCGCCAGGCCGGTCATCCGCGGGGCCGGCCCGCGGGGCCGGCCCGCCGGCCCGGCCAGCCGGGGATCGCCTGCCTGAACCCTCGGTCGTACGCGTACCGCATCTCTCCATCATGCGGCAGCGGCGGCGTTGCTCGCGCCGCGACCCCGGCTTGGGCCTGTCCAGCCAGCCTCAGCATCCTGCCGCGGTCAGAGCTGCCCGCCCTCCGGCCAGCCCTGCTGGCGCCAGCACATGTCCCAGAACGCCAGGTCCAGCCGGACCGCGTTACCGAAGACCAGGCCAAGCCGGGCCCGCATCTGCTTGGACGGCGTACCCGCCAGGTCATCGAGGCAGCGGCCCAGCGTGCCGACGACCGCGCGGAACTCGTCCCCGGTCCAGTTGTCCACCCAGTGCCGCCAGCGCGCCCCGGGCGGCACCGACGGCAGCACCGCCGCCCACGTGTCGAGGTACGAGCGCTCGCACGCGTACAAGGCCACGAGTCCCTCAAGGAGGCCCGCGTGCACGGCGGCCAGCAGGAAAGACGTGTAGCCCAGGCACACCGGCCAGGGATCATTGATCACCTCGGAGCCGAGGGACGAGAGGGTTTCCGCGAGTTGCCTGGGCTCGCGCTCGGTGTCGTCGACCAGCCGCGCAAGCGCGCTGTCCAGCTCCGGAGCTGGTTCATAGGAACGAAGGACCATCAGCGCCCGCTGCTCTTCGAGGCAGAACAGACGGTCCTGCTGCGCCCATGCGACCAGCGCGGCTTCGGGCAGCGTGCCATCGGCGAGCGATCGGACGAACGGGTGCGCAGCCAGGGCGGCGAAGAGGCCCGCGTGGGAATCGGCGAGCGAGGCGGCGAAGCCGGACCCGGCCGGCGCGCTGGTCATGACCGGTCCTCCCTGGCCCGACGCGCGCGTGATCCCAGTCACTGCGCATCGTCTAGGCCGCTGGCTACGGTAGCCTGCGGGACCGCCGCGGGCGCCCGGGCAAACCGGCGAAGGACGAAGTAGAGGATCCCGCTGACCGCGAACCCGACATAGAACGCGATGTCGGCGCCGTCCAGTGCGTTGGCGACCGGTCCGACGATGATCGAGGTGTTCATGAACGGCACCATGGCGCCGAATCCCAGCACGAACGCCACCAGAGCGGGCCACCCGCTGCTCAGGTGGTGCCAGCCCAGTGCGTGCCGCAGGAACGGCGGCTTGTAGGTGTCCTTGTGGTAGTGCCAGTCGATCAGCACGATGGCACAGAACGGCGAGAGCCAGTACCCGGTGAATAGGAGGATGTTCTCGAACCGGGTCGAGGTGCTTCCGGCATTCATCCACAAGATGGCGCCGAACGCCAGCACCATCACGACCATGGAGATGATGGGCCGCTTGACCCTGGCCCCGAGAGCCTGGAAGGCGAGCGACCCGCTGTAGTCGTTCATCGAAGAGGAGACGATGGCCGCGAACACTATCGCGATGAGGGAGATTACCCCGATGAAGCCGCCACCCATCAGGGTGCGGACGCCGCCTGCCGTCTGGTCCCCCAGCACGCTCGCCGCGGCCAGCCCGATGGTCATCACCCAGATATAGGAGACGACCATTCCGGCCATGGTGAACCAGAAGACGCCCGCGGTGGAGGAATCCGGCTTCATGTAGCGGCTGTAGTCCGAGCCGTACGACGCCCACGAAAAAGAACCGGACAGCACGACGGTCACCATCAGCACGAAGGCGGCGGCGAGGGCGGTGCCGTGGACGGTGTTATGCGGCAGCGTGACGTGGTGCTGGAAGATTCGCACCGTGAGCACGGCGAACAGGATGGCCATCACCGCCGCGCCCCACTTCTCGGCCTGGTGCACCAGCTCGTACCCGAAAATGCTGATGGCCCCTGTCAGCACCAGCACAAACAGGGCGCCTACCCAGAACGGCACGTGGAACAGCAGCTGCGCTCCTTGCGCCCCGAACAGGCATCCCAGCGAAATCCAGCCGATCGCCGACAGCCATTGGACGGTGCCGGGCAGGACGATGCTCTTGCCGAACGGGATCCTGGCGAGCGGCACCTGGCCGGTGCCGGTCTTCGGCCCCCAGGTGCACAAGATCGCCACTGGCACAGCCCCGATGATCGTCCCGGCAATGATGGCGATCAGCCCGAGCTGGAACCCGAGTCCGAATACGACCGCCAGGGTGCCGATGAAGACGCCCGACAGCTCCATGTTGGGCGTGAACCACACGGTCATCATGCGCCACGTGCCGCCGTACCGCTGATCTTCGGGGATCGGCGCCATCCCCTGCGTCTCCAGCGCGGTGTCACCCGTGTGCGTTGGCCGCCGGCCTTCGAAGACTTCGAGTTCCCGGGCGTCGGTGTCCGCGCTCATGACTGCGCATCCTGGGGCCAGCCCTGCTGGAGCCAGCACATTTCCCAGAAGGCTAGCTCCCATTTGAGTACGTCCTCGAACGTCTGTTCCAGCCGCGCCTGCATCTGCTTGGACGGTGTGCCCGCCAGGTCATCGAGGCAGCGGCCCAGCGTGCCGACGAGCGCCCGGAACGGCTGGCCGGTCCAGTTGTCCACCCAGTCGCTCCAGCGCGCCTCGGGCGGGACCGACGGCAGGACGGCCGTCCACGTGTCAAGGTACGAGCGCTCAACCGCGTATACGGCCGCGAGGCCCGTTAGCAGGCCCTGGTGGGCGGACGCCAGAACGTACGAGGAGTAGCCGAGGCAAGCCGGCCACGGTTCATCGACGACATCAGATCCCAGCTGAGCCAGGGTTTCCGTCAGTTCCCTGGGCTCACGCTCCGTGTCGTCAACCAGCCGGGCGAGCATGCCGTCCAGCTCCGGCTCCGGCTGGAAGGAGCGCAGCACCATGAGTGCCCGCCGTTCCTGGAGGCAGAACAGTCGGCATTGCCGCGCCCACGCGATCAGCGCGGCCTCCGGGAGAGTGCCGTCGGCGAGCGCCCGCACGAACGGGTGTCCGGCCAGTTCGGCCAGCAGGTCGGCATGGTTGCCGGCCAGTCCGTCCGCAAGGCCTGTCGCAAGTGATTGACTGCTCATGATCACACTCCAAGGGGGTGGACTGGCCCCGGCGGCGAGTGCCCCCTGTCCGGCTCATGGTCGGCGGGAATCCGTCGCTGTCTGTAACCGGCCGAGGCAAGACGGACCGTATCCGGCTCTCAGCCTGATTAACAAGACCTTTCTGGCTACTAACATTGGTTATTTATTTACCGAACTGCCTAAAAAGATAGAAATGATTATGAAAGCCCCAAAACGGGCCGGAGGACGGGACCTCGCTCTCGCCGATCATCCCGAAGCCTTGCGCACCGTACCTGACCAGGATGAACGCGAGCCATAGCCGGGCCGTGAGGGCCGGCGCCCGCGCCTGTCACCCCCGTCCAGCCTCCCCAAACGCCGGCCGCCGCGCCCGCCCGCAGAACCTGTTACGCCACTCCAGCGACACACCACTCACACCAACCCCAGCCACACCGGCGGCCCCCGCCATCTCAGCCACCCGCCATCTCAGCCGCACCCGCCACCTCAGCAACGCCCGCCACCTCAGTCGCACCCGCAAACCAGCCGACGACGCCAGCCAGGTCCGCGCAGCCGCCATCTCCTAACGCACCGTCCAGCAGCGCTAGCACAGCGGCGGCCAAGCCCACGTCGATCACTACCCTTGCCGGGCCACTGCCTATGGTGGCCTCCACCTGACCTGTTGCCGCCGTACCTGTGGCGGCCAGGCAGCCGGCTCCGTTCGATCATTACCCGCCGTGGCTAAGCGCCGACTGCTAAATTTGCTTTGTGGCATTTCGGGTGCTAATGGGGAATGTGCCGGAGGGCACATCGGCCGCACGGCCATTCTCATGCTTACCTGGCGCGGATGGCTTGCGGCAGGTGCGGTCACGGCGGTAGTCGCGCTAGGCGGCACCGGGGCCGCCCTCGTGCTGCACGGGCCCGCGAACGCCCGTTCCGACTCCAGCTTTTGCGGGCTCGTGGCCTGCTCCGCCCTGCCTGGGCCGGGCAGCGACCCCCGGACGGCTAGTACCGCAACCGGCGGCCTGGGGGTCGCGGCGGGGGACCGGCGGGCACACGCTACCCGAACGGCTTCGCCCAGTCTGTCGGCGCCGGTGGCGCCGACGGCCGCGGCCACCGGGCCTACACCCACATCCGCGGCCGCGACTGTGCCGCCCACAAGCTCTGCGCCCGTGGCAAGCGGCACCGGGGCCGTGACCGTCACCTACTCGGCGTCTCACGGCTGGGACCGCGTTTTCCTGGGCGAACTCACCATCGTCAACCACGGCCACTCGCCCGTCGCCAGCTGGCACCTGGTGATCACGCTGCCCGGTGATCGGGTGACTACCGTCTGGAACGCCCAGTGGCGGCGGGTTGGCCCCGGCAGCGTGATCATGACTCCCCTAACCGCCGGTCAGGGGATCGAGCCGGGGGCTTCGGTGTCCGTGAACTTCCTCGCACAAGGCCCCAGGACCGCTCTCGCTAACTGCACATTCGACGGTTTCGCCTGTCCCTGACATGGTAGCGGCATATCGGCCCGGCGTGCGCAGGCATGATGGCCGTCATTGCCGCCTCCAATTTCCGAGGACGCTTGGCAGGTCAGAAAGGGAACCACATGCCGACAGAGGAATCGGGCGGCTCGCCCGGCCGGAGACGTCGGACCGGATCGCCATTTAGCGAGCGAGGACATTCCTGGCTCACGGCGCACGCCCGGTATCCGATAGTCTGGGCGGCTACCGGGCTTCTGGCGCTGGGCGGTCTCGGGGCATTTCTCTTCACGCAGGAACCCAGCGCCCGGCCCCGCGCGCAAACGGCGTACTGCGGCCTCGTCTCGTGCGAGGCCCTGCGCTCGGTAATGGCCAGCGCGTCGGCCAGAAGCCCCGGGCCTTCACCCTCCGCGGCACTGGTGAAGCCCGCCGTCACCCGCGTTCCGGCGCCGGCTGCCCCGCTGGCTGCCACGCCAGCACCCGGGTCCGTGGCTGGTCCCGTGCCGACCCCGATGCCGGCGCCCGTGCCGACACCTACGTCCACCGGCACACGCCAGCCCCGGCCGGTCCCGACCTGGGCTCCGCCGTCGCCGCGCTGGCCGTGGCCTCTCCGCTGGCCGTGGCCGTGGCGGGAGGGGCGGCTGCGAACGTTCGGTGCTCGCCATTTCGGCGGAGCCCCGCTGGGCGGTCGCTAGCTGCGGCGGGTCTGCTCCCATTGCCAGCGGGTCCGGTCATACTGGCCCGATGGGGTTCTATCAGGACCAGGTTCTTCCGCGAGTCACCGACGTCGTCATGAACCGCGGCGAACTCACCCGCATCCGCGACCGCGTCGCTGCCGGGCTGCGCGGCGAAGTGCTGGAGGTGGGCTTCGGCTCGGGGCTCAACGTGCCTCATTACCCGTCCGCGGTGAACCGGGTGCTAGCTGTAGACCCAGCGGTCGTAGCACGCAAGCTGGCGGCCAAGCGAATCGCGCGGATCTCAGCGCCTGTGGAGTTCATCGGGCTCGACGGGCAGCATATCCCGCTTGAGAGCGGCAGCGTCGATCATGCGCTAAGCACGTGGACGTTGTGCACTATCCCCGATGCCGGGCGCGCGCTGAAGGAGATCCGGCGCGTGCTGCGTTCCGGAGGTGCGCTCTACTTCGCGGAACACGGACGCTCTCCAGACACCGATGTGGCCCGGTGGCAGGACCGATTCACGCCGCTGCAGCGCCGGCTGGCCGGAGGCTGCCATCTCAACCGGCCCATCGACCGGCTGATTACCGACAGCGGGCTCGAGATCGCCCATCTTGACAATTACTACGTCAGCGGTTCCAAGGCTTTCGCCTACATGTTCGAGGGAACCGCGATCCGGCCGTGATCCGGCCGCGATCAGGCCGTGATCCGGCCGCGATCAGGCCGTGATCCGGAGACCGCGCCGGCTGCGGCTGCTGCGCGACCGACGCGGCTTATCTCCGATATCGGAACACGTCTTGACATTTTGGTCAGCATGCCGGAACTCTCAACCTAGACCGTTATCCCGGATGCAGGCGCGCGGGATGAACGGCGGACGACGAGGTCTAGGAGGGCAGATCATGATGAAGCTCAGTCGGGGCTGGCTGCCACCGACATCCCAACACCGTCCGCACAACAGACTGCGCGGCCTCGTGGCGGGGATAGCCGCAGCGGCAGCCGCAAGCCTGGCCCTGGCGGGTCATGGCGCGCAGGCTGCCAGCGCCCAGCCAACGGCACGCACGGCAGCGGCGCTCACCTCCGCCCCAGCTCCCACCGCGACCGACTGCACGGCCCTGGCGGGCAGCCTGCACCTGGCGAATACCGTGGTCGACGGCGCGCAGGCCAACACCAGCGGGTCGTTCACGATCCCGCCGACCCAGCCTAGCGCTGGCAGGACGATCAGCGGCCTCCCCCCGTTCTGCGACGTGACGTTGACGGAGACCAACCCGCCAGCCACTGACGAGGTCAACATCGAGGTGTGGCTTCCGCTGCAGGGCTGGACCGGCAAGTTTCAGGGCGTCGGCGGCGGAGGTTACTCCTGCGGCATCAGTTATTCCGCGATGGCCCCGGCGCTGCAGGGCGGGTATGCGACCGCATCGACAGACTGCGGTCACACGCCGGCCCAGGACAACGGCAGCTTCGCGCTCAACGCCAACGGCACCCTGAACTGGCCGCTCATTGTCGACTTCGCCTATCGCGGCATGCACGAGATGACGGTGGACGGCAAGGCGGCAGTCAGCGCGCTTTACGGGAGCGCCGCCGCCTACTCGTACTTCAACGGCTGCTCGACCGGGGGCCGTGAAGGACTGATGGAGGCCCAGCGCTACCCGGACGACTACAACGGGATCCTGTCCGGCTCGCCCGCGATCAACTGGGACAAGTTCATGATCGCCCAGATCTGGGCGGAATTCGCGATGGAGCAACTGAACGACTACGTCCCCCAGTGCAAGCTCAACGCGTTCCGCCAGGCTGCTATCACCGACTGCGAGACCGAACACGGCGTCAACTACGGCGAGATCATGAACCCGGCTGACTGCCGATTCAACCCGTACTCGCTCGTCGGCACGTCCACTCCCTGCGGCACCATCACCCAGACCGACGCCGAGGTCGTGGCTGAGATCCTGCGCGGCGAGACGACCAACTTCCCTAACGGAAAGTTCCTGTGGTATGGCCTTGAACCAGGGACTGACTTCTCGGGACTGGCGAACACCGTGACGACGAACGGCGTCACCACGCCGGCGCCGTTCCCGATCACGGTCGAATGGTTCCAGTACTGGCTGACCCAGAACCCGAACTTCGACTGGCAGACGATTACGATCAAGCAACTGGACAAGTTCTTCGTCCAGTCCGAGACGGAGTTCGCGCTGATAGAGACCGACAACCCGAACCTGACGCCGTTCGAGAAGGCCGGCGGGAAGATACTGGTCTGGACCGGGCTCGCCGATCAGCTTATTTATCCTCAGGGCGCCATCCAGTACTACGACAACGTGGTCAACAGGACCGGCGGCTTGTCCAAGACCCAGTCGTTCGCGCGGCTGTTCCTGGCACCGGGCAACGGTCACTGCGGCGGTGACAGCGTCGGCCCGGTCGCGACGGACCAGTTCGCCGCGCTCACTAACTGGGTCGAGAACGGCGTCGCGCCCAGCACGCTGCTGGCCACCGAAACCAACTCCAGCGGGGCGGTCACCGAGACCAGGCCGCTGTGCGCCTACCCGGACGGTGCCGTGTACAACGGGACCGGCGACATCAATGAGGCGGCCAGCTTCCACTGCGCGCCGACATTCAACGGCCCAGGACGCTAAATCGGCAGTCGAGGTGCCATCGTCCAGGCCCGTCGGCTCGCCAAGCCGCCGGGCCTGGCCATTGGCGGCCGTGGAGGTGAGCCCCGGGGCGCGGGCACGACCTTCTGATCCGTAGGCACCCCAAGAAGGCGTCCGGATGTCCGACCCTGCTGCCATGCTACAAGAAATACAAAAAGTTGTAAGCTCGGCATGTGTCTGAGCCGCACGGGCCGATCAAGATCGCCTCTAACCGGCAGATCGTGCTGCCCAAGGCACTGACAGATCGGTTGCATCTGCAGTCTGGGGACATGGTGTATGTGCTTCAGAGTGATTCGGAGCCGCAGAGTCTAGTGATTGTCCCGGTGGAGCGTGTGAGCGAGTGGATCCGACTGGGCCGCGCAGCAGAGCGTCGACAGGCTGCTGATGAGGCCGAAAGGATGCAAGACGATGGCGAATCGCTCGGCGATTGAGTGGACCGAGGTTACCTGGAATCCCGTGACTGGCTGTGATCGCATTTCTGCGGGGTGCGATCATTGCTATGCGCTAGCCCTGGCTAGGCGGCTGAAGGCCATGGGTGTCTCCAGGTATCAACGCGACGGCGATCCGCGGACCTCTGGTCCAGGTTTCGGCGTGTCGCTACATCGGGAGGCCCTAGACGAGCCGTACGGGTGGCGCGCGCCTCGGGTCGTCTTCGTTAACTCGATGAGCGATCTGTTCCACGCTAGGGTGCCGCTGGATTTTGTCCGGGATGTCTTCGATGTGATCGCTGACACTCCCCAGCACACCTATCAGGTGCTGACCAAAAGATCGCTGCGTTTGCGGCGTCTGGCTGACCGGCTTCCGTGGCCGCCGAATCTCTGGATGGGTGTTTCTGTCGAGAACGCCAATGTTGCGTCGCGGATTGACCATCTTCGCCAAGTTCCGGCCGCCGTCCGGTTCCTGTCTTGTGAGCCGATGCTTGGCCCGCTAGATGATATCGACTTGGGCGGCATTGGCTGGGTGATCGCCGGAGGTGAGTCGGGCCCGAACTATCGACCGATGCACCTGGAGTGGGCGCGGGGCCTGCGCGATGCGTGTAAGGACGCGGGAGTACCTTTCTTCTTCAAGCAATGGGGTGGCCGGACACCTAAAGCGCTTGGCCGTGAGCTCGACGGTGAGCTTTGGGACGAGATGCCCGCCGCTGTCGCTCAGTAGTCCCTCACCACCAGAGGCGGCAGACCGGGTCCCATGCCGAGGTGCGCTCCCACGCCAGGCTCTCGACCGGGATCGTGGATGGGTCCGGTTCAAACAGCGTCATCCGACCGAGCTTCTCGTCTCGTTCCCGCTTCGACTTCGCCTTGGCTTCCTGGCGCATCCTAGGTTCCCGTTTAGCCGCACTCCGGTACAGGCCCGTCATGATCCTGTCACCCACAGGATGATCAGTGGCGAAGAGCATGTCATAGATTGGTACACCCGTTACCCCTGCTGACCGGGGGTAATGGCACGTTAATGGCACGGCGGCCTTCGCTGTTCGCGCGGCAGTATCTGGTATGCAGGAGTGCGTCCGCACGCTTCTCACCTGGCTGATCATCCCGTCACCGTCATGGCACGGTGACCACAGGCGTGCCATGACGGTGGGGTGGGTGATGAGCTTAGCTCGGAGCTTCCAGCTGACCTGCCCTTAAGATGCGGTGATGACACCTGGACAGCTCGCCAACGCATATCTTGCCGCCCTAGAGGCGGCCGATGAGGCGCGCGTGCTGGCGCTGTTCACTAGCGACGCCATCGTGCATTCCCCGCTGTACGGGCCTGTTCCCGCCGCCGAGTTCTACCCTGCGCTGTTCCGCGACACCACCCGCGCATCCCTCTCGCTGCACGGTGTCACCAGCGGCACATCCCCGGCGGGCGTGCCACTAGTGGGCTTGTGGTTCCATTTCGCCTGGCGGCTCGGCGACGGCCGGGATGCCCCGTTCGAGGTCGTCGACATGCTCGAACTGAGCCCTGAAGGCCTGATCGCCTCGCTGCACATCATCTATGACACCGTCGAAGTCCGGCCCGCTTTCGAGGCATCGGCCGGACATCCGTCGTGGCGCCCGGGCGGCCCGTCCTGACCAGGTGCGGACCCGGCTCGTCTCGTTCGAGCAGTCCCAGCAGCACCCCGGCGCGGCCGGTGGTCATGCCGGGCTCGGCGCCCATGTGCGACCGCACCCACTGGCGCAGGCCTTTGTTCACCGCGCCGAAGGAGCGCAGCAGGTCCTCGTTGCGCGGGTCACGGTCACCGGCGCACAGCCTGCCTCCGCTCCGCTCGCGTCTTGCCGCGCCGCGTGCCGCTAGACGTCGCACGGCAGGCATGGCGATGTCTGGGATCATGACCGTCCGGACCGCGGCCGGGGTCTTCATCTGGTCGCGCACGTCGCGCCGTCCGCCGGACTCGCTCGCGGTCCGCTCGATGGTCATGCACTGACTCTCCAGGCTGACGCTGCTGCGGGCGGCACCGGAATCGAACCAGGGATGCGCTCCCTGCTGAGCTACTCGCCCCGCCAGGTCTGGCCCTACAAGTTCTAGGGCCACCGGGTTGGCCGGTTTTGGGCCAGACCATCGTTGACCTGGGTGGGCCTGGGAAGACTTGAACTTCCGACCTCTTCCTTATCAGGGAAGCGCTCTAACCGACTGAGCTACAGGCCCAAAGCGCCCAGCGACGGCTGGTGACCGGGCACGCCGGGCTAGGTTACCGTAAGCCGGGCTTTGGGGTCAGTCGGTCTCCTTGAGAGTGACCTCGATCCCGCCGGCCAGGTAGGTGACCAGGTTGTAGATCACCGCGCCCACCGTCGCCAGGGCGGTGATCAGGACCACGTTCACGGCGCCGACGAGCATCGTGTAGCCGAGGATCCTGGACGCGGAGAACCACTGGGCGTTGGCGTCGGATCCGGCGCTGCCCTTGCTCGACGTGACATCGGTGACAGTCGACTGAATCGAGTGGAAGACGCCGAGTTTACTCAGGACGTAGTACAGCGCGGCGACCGCGACGAAAAGGATGACCCAGCCGACAAGAGAGATCATGAAGCTGAACTTCATCACGGACCAGGGCTCGATCCTGGACAGCACCAGCTGGGCCCGGCGGGTGGGCGCGCTGGCCGGGGAGCCCTTGGGCAAGGGCCTGGCTCCCGGGCCGACGCGGTCGGCGGCGCTTACGTTCGGCACGGGCCTGGGATTGGCCGGCCTGGCCGGGCGGTCGGGCTTCTTCGGCTTGGCCTTCGCCCCGGTCAGGGCCGCGAAGGGCCCGGTTACCCTGGCAGCCACTCCCGGCGAGGGCCCCGGCGGAACCTGGGCCGGCAGGGGCGGAACCTGGGGCTGATACGGCGGGACCCTGACCCCGTCGCCGTTCGCCGCGCTTTCCTGTCCGGGAGCGCCGTACCGCGGTGCCTGCCCGGCACCGTAGGACGCCTGCCCGGCACCGTAGGACGCTTCGTGGCCGGCGGGGCCGTACGGGGGTGCCTTATCAGGCTGGCTCCGGCTGTCTGTGCCGCCGTCCCGGCTGGCAGCGCCGTAGGCCGCGTCCTGCTGCCCCGTGTACGGCACGCCCTGCCCCCCGTACGATCTGTCGGCGGCGTAGCCGTTGCCCGACATCGGCAGGTCCGTGGGCAGAGGACCGTCGTCCCCTGCCCGGCCGCCCGAAGGCGGCTGCGGGGCCGCGGACGCCGCCTCCGGCGCCTGGGCGCCCTCGGCCGATCCATCGGCGAGCCACATCGAGGGCTCCACGCGGTGATCCACCCCGTCCTCCTCCGGAATGTTGCCTCCCATGAGGTTATCCCCATATGGCCAGCCTGGCTCCCGTTGGGCCGGACCGCCGTCATCGGCAACACCTGTATGACGCCGGTCGGGGCCTCCGCGTTGCGCCTGGCTCGCGGCCAGACGTGAATCTCGCGGTAGGCCGTCTTCGCCGTGCAGATCCGTCACTGTTGGTCACCCCCGGTGCCGTTGACGTCCCCATCCTCACCATCCTCGCCGGTTCCTGCCTCGCTGGCCCCGTCGAGCGATTCCTCGTTGCGTGCGATGGCTACCAGACTCTGCCCGGGAGCAAGGTTAACCAACCGGACCCCCATGGTCTGCCTGCCCGACTGCTTGACCTCGGCGGCGGCGGTCCGGATCACCCCGCCGGCCGAGGTGATCGCGAAGACCTCGTCCTCCGGACGCACCATCAGCGCGCCCACGAGCTCGCCGCGGGCCTCGACGATCCTGGCCGTGACCACGCCGCGACCGCCGCGGCCTTGCAGCGGGTACTGGTCAGCCGGGGTGCGCTTGGCGTATCCGCCGCCAGTGGCCACGAGCACGTCGGCACCGTCGCGCACCACGTGCATGCCGAGCAGCCGGTCCCCCTCGCCGAACCGCATGCCGATGACCCCGGAGGTCGCCCGGCCCATCGGGCGCAGCGCCTCGTCGCTGGCGCGGAACCTGATCGCCTGGGCATGCTTGCTGACCAGCAGCAGGTCCTCGTCGGCCGACACCAGCCTGGCCGCGATGACCTCGTCGTCCTCGCGCAGGTTGATCGCGATGATGCCGCCGGACCGCGGTGAGTCGAAGTCGGTCAGATGTGACTTCTTGACCAGCCCGGACGAGGTGGCAAGCACCAGGTACGGCGCGGCCGAGTAGTCGGCCAGCGCCAGCACCTCGGCGATCCGCTCGTCCGGCTGGAACGCCAGCAGGTTGGCCACGTGCTGACCGCGGGCGTCACGGGCCGCCTCGGGCAGTTCGTACGCCTTTGCCCGGTAGACCCGGCCCTTGTTGGTGAAGAACAGGATCCAGTTGTGCGTGGTGGTGACGAAGAAGTGCTCCACGATGTCATCGGTGCGCAACTGCGCCCCGCGCACGCCCTTCCCGCCGCGGCGCTGCGCGCGGTACAGGTCGGTCCTGGTGCGCTTGGCGTACCCGCCGCGGGTAATCGTGACGACCACATCATCCTCGGGGATGAGGTCAGCCGCGGACACGTCGCCGTCGTAGGCGATGATCTCCGTGCGACGGTCGTCGCCGTACTTCGTCACTATCTCGCCGAGCTCGGTCCCGATGATCTGCCGCTGCCGCTCCGGCGAGGCCAGGATCGCCTCGTAGTCGGCGATCTCCGACATCAGCGCGTCGTACTCATCGACCAGCTGCTGCCGCTCCAGGGCGGCGAGCTTGCGAAGCTGCATGTCCAGGATGGCCCGGGCCTGCAACTCGTCGATCTCCAGGAGGTCCATCAGGCCCTGCTGGGCCACCGCGGCCGAGGCGCTGGCCCGGATGAGGGCGATGACCTCGTCGATGCGGTCGATCGCCTTGATCAGGGCACGCAGGATGTGAGCCCGCTCTTCCGCCTTGCGCAGCAGGTAGCGGGTACGGCGGACGATGACCTCGATCTGATGGCTTACCCAGTGCCGGATGAGCTGGTCCAGCCGCAGCGTCCGCGGCACCCCGTCCACCAGGGCCAGCATGTTCGCGCCGAACGTCTCCTGGAGCTGGGTGTGCTTGTACAGGTTGTTCAGCACGACCTTGGCGACGGCGTCCCGCTTCAGCACGATCACCAGGCGCTGGCCCGCCCGGTCACTGGTCTCGTCCTGTACGTGGGCTATGCCGCCGACTCGGCCATCCCGTGCCAGCTCAGCGATCTTCGCTGCCAGGTTGTCCGGGTTGACCTGGTAAGGCAGCTCGGTGACGACCAGGCAGGCACGGCCCTTGCGGTCCTCCTCCACCTCCACGACGGCGCGCATCGTGATCGAGCCGCGGCCGGTCTGGTAGGCCTCCCGGATCCCGCGGCGGCCTACGATCAGGCCGCCGGTGCTGCCGTCCGGCCCGCCGGGGAAGTCGGGGCCCTTGATGCGCTCGATCAGCGCCTCGAGCAGGTCGTCGTCAGAGGCGTCGAAGTTCTCCAGGTACCACTCGACCCCCGCGGCCACCTCCCGCAGGTTATGCGGCGGGATCTTGGTGGCCATGCCGACCGCGATCCCCTCCGACCCGTTGACCAGCAGGTTGGGGAACCGGCTCGGCAGGACCACCGGCTCGGCGGAGCGGCCGTCGTAATTGGGCCGGAAATCGACCGTCTCCTTGTCGATGTCCCGCAGCATCTCCATGGCCAGCGGGTACAGACGGCACTCGGTGTACCGCATCGCCGCCGCCGGGTCGTTGCCCGGCGAGCCGAAGTTGCCCTGCCGGTCCACCAGCGGCATCCGCATCGCCCACGGCTGCGCCAGCCGGACCAGCGTGTCGTAGATCGCGCTGTCGCCGTGCGGGTGGTACTGGCCCATCACCTCGCCGACCACCCGGGCGCACTTCGAGTAGCCTCGCTCTGGCCGGAACCCGCCGTCGTACATCGCATAGAGGATGCGGGTATGCACCGGCTTGAGGCCGTCCCTGACGTCGGGCAGGGCTCGTCCCACGATCACCGACATCGCGTAGTCGATGTAGCTGCGCTGCATCTCGACCTGGATGTCGACCGGCTCGGTACGGTCGGGCCCGCCAGGCGGGGCTGGGACGTTCACGTCGGTCACTGTCACATCTCGCTTCCGTGATCACGGAGAACCTGACATGCGTGAGCCGCCGGATCCTCCGTGACCACGGAATCCGGCGCCGTCGCCCTCAGATGTCGAGGAACCTGACGTCCTTAGCGTTCCGCTGGATGAATGAGCGCCGTGCCTCCACGTCCTCACCCATCAGCACCGTGAACAGCTCATCAGCCTGGGCCGCGTCGTCGACCGTGATCTGCCGCAGCACTCTGCGTGCCGGGTCCATCGTGGTTTCCCACAGTTCGCGGGCGTTCATCTCGCCGAGGCCCTTGAACCGCTGCACCGCGTCCCGCGGCCGGGGATCCTTGCGGCCGTCGGCGATCCCAGCCTCGATCACCGCGTCGCGTTCCTTGTCGGAGTAGGCGTACCCGGGCGCAACGCCCTTGCCCTCCCACTTGATCTTGTAGAGCGGCGGCTGCGCCAGGTACACGTGCCCGGCCTCGATCAGCGGCTTCATGAACCGGAACAGCAGCGTGAGCAGCAGCGTGGTGATGTGCTGGCCGTCGACGTCGGCATCGGCCATCAGGATGATCTTGTAATAGCGCAGCTTGCTGACGTCGAACTCGTCGTAAACGCCGGTGCCCAGCGCCGTGATCATCGCCTGGACCTCGGTGTTCTTCAGCACCCGGTCGATCCTGGCCTTCTCAACGTTGAGGATCTTGCCGCGGATCGGCAGGATCGCCTGGAACAGCGGGTCCCTGCCGCCCTTGGCCGAGCCGCCTGCCGAGTCACCCTCGACGACGTAGATCTCGCAGATCTCCGGGTCACCGGACTGGCAGTCCGCCAGCTTGCCCGGCAGCCCTGAGCCGCCCATCAGGTTCTTGCGGGTCAGGTCCCTGGCCTGGCGGGCAGCGATCCTGGCCCTGGCGGCCTGAGTCGCCTTGATCACGATGGCCTTCGCCTCGCCGGGGTTGCGATCGAACCAGTCCCGCAGGTGGTCGTTGCACACCCGCTGCACGAACGACTTGGCCTCGGTGTTGCCGAGCTTGGTCTTGGTCTGGCCCTCGAACTGCGGCTCGGCGAGCTTGACGTGAACGATCGCGGTCAGGCCCTCGCGCACGTCGTCCCCGGTCAGGTTCTCGTCCTTCTCCCGCAGCAGGTTCTGCTCCCGGGCATAGCGGTTGACGATCGAGGTGAGCGCCGCGCGGAACCCTTCCTCGTGGGTGCCGCCCTCGGCGGTGTTGATCGTGTTGGCGAAGGTGTGCACGGACTCCGCGAACGAGCCGGTCCACTGCATGGCCACCTCGGCCGCGATCCCCGGCGCCTCGTCCCCGAACTCGATGATGGAGCCGTGCACCGGCTCCTTGGACGCGTTCAGGTACCGGACGAAATCCGCGATGCCACCCTGATAGCGGTAGGTGATCACGCGGGGTTCGCCGTTGATGTGATCAGGCCGCTCGTCGGTCAGGGTGATCGCGAGCCCGCGGTTCAGGAACGCCATCTCCTGCAGCCGCCGGGACAGGGTCTCGAACGTCCACACGGTGCTCTCGAAGATGTCCGAGTCCGGCCAGAACGTGACCGTCGTGCCGGTCTCGGCGGTCGGCTCGCCTTTCTGCAGCGGGCCTGTGGGCTGGCTCACCGCGTACGACTGCCGCCAGACGTGCCCGTCCTTGCGGATCTCTACCTCGAGCCGGGCCGACAGTGCGTTGACGACGGAGACGCCCACGCCGTGCAGGCCGCCGGACACCGCGTAGGACTTGCCGTCAAACTTGCCTCCGGCGTGCAGCGTGGTCAGGACGACCTCGACCGCGGGACGGTTCTCCACCGGGTGGTTGTCCACCGGGATTCCGCGGCCGTTATCGATCACCCGCACCCCGCCGTCGGCAAGCAGCGTGACGTCGATCCGGTCGGCAAAGCCCGCCAGGGCCTCGTCCACGGCGTTGTCGACGACCTCTTGGACCAGGTGATGCAGGCCGCGCTCGCCGGTGGAGCCTATGTACATGCCGGGGCGCTTGCGGACCGCCTCCAGCCCCTCAAGGACCGTAATCGAGCGTGCGTCGTAGGACAAAACGGAATACTCCTCCTGAACAGGACAGCCACACGCGGCACCGCATCGCGGGAAACATCCCCCCGTGCTTCCCCTCCGGCTGCGTTTACATTTTACCTGCGCAAACCGTCAGCCTCAGCCGTCTGCGCCAGTCCGGGGAGGCGAGCACGGTCAGCCGTACGTGTCCCGCGGCCCCCTGCCCCCTCGCACCCGCCACTCGCCCGGCCGCCTTGGCGGGCCGGCCGCTCCGGCGGGCCCGCCGACCTTCACCCGCCGCACCGAACCGTCGCCGAGCTCGGCGTTCAGTCTCCGGACGAGATGGGCGGCGAGCAGCCGGACCTGCGTTGCCCAGGCGGTCGAGTCCGCGGTCACGGTCAGCTCGCCGTCGGCCATCGAGACCGGCCGGGTATGCGCGGCCAGGTCGGGCCCGACAATCTCCGCCCATCGCCCGAAAACGGTCCCCGCTGCGGCCGGCTCGCGCCAGCCGCGCGATTCGATCAGCCCGCCGATGGCGGCATTGAGCGGCTCCGGGTCTTCCCGGTGCCCCCTGCGGCCAGGCGGGCCCGGCACTGGAGAGCCGGGGGTAGCGTCGCGTTCCGGCTGACTGCCGTGCGGCCGAGGCGGCCGGTTCCCCTTGGCGAGCGCGTCAGCCTTCGCCCGCGCCAGGGCCTCGCGGGCCAGCCGCGCCCGCTTGCCGTCGTCAGGCACTCCAGACCCCCCCGCCGGATACCTCGAACCTCGCCCCGCTCAGCCGGCCGGGCACGTCGGCGGGCACGGCCGCGGTGACCAGGACCTGCTCGGCGCCGCCGACCAGCGCGGCCAGCCGCTCCCTGCGCCCCTCGTCCAGTTCCGCGAAAACGTCGTCCAGCAGCAGCACCGGATCCTCGCCGCCGGATCGCAGCAGGTCGTAGGCGGCCAGCCGGAGGCCCAGCGCCAGCGACCAGGACTCGCCCTGGCTGGCATAGCCGCGCGCCGGCATCTCGCCGATGCGCAGTTCCAGCTCGTCCCGGTGCGGGCCGACCAGGCAGACACCGCGCTCGATCTCGGCATGGCGCACCCGGGCCAGCGCCTGGCGCAGCCCCTCAGCCAGGACTTCGCGGTCGGCGGCGGGCTCGGCCTGGGCACCGGGGGCTGCGTGGGCTGCGGGCCGGGAGGTTCCGGCGCCTGCCTGGCGGTAGCTCATGGAGACCGCCAGGTCCTCCCCGGAAACGGCGGCGTAAGCCTTGGCCAGCAGCGGCCGCAGCGAGGCCGTCAGGTCCAGCCGGCCCGCGGTCAGCTCCGCGCCCTTGTCCACCAGGTGCTGGTCCCACACCTCCAGCGCGGCAGGCTCCCCGACGCCTCCCCGGACTCCCTGCGCCCTGGCGGACTTGAGCAGCGCGGTCCGCTGCCGCAGCACCCGGTCGTAGTCGGCCCTGGTCGCGGCGAACCGCGGCCTGACGGCCACCAGCAGGTCATCGAGGTAACGCCGCCGCTGGTCGGGATCACCCTTGACCAAGGTCAGATCCTCGGGAGCGAACAGAACGCAACGCAGCGTGCCCAGTGCCTCCCGCGGCCGCGGGAGTGGCACCCGGTTCAGCCGGACCCGGTTGGCCTTGCCGGCATTGATCTCGACCTCCACCAGGCTGTCGCGCCCCGCCGAGGTCACCGCGGCCCGCAGGATGGCGCGCTGCGCGCCGCGGCGGACCAGGGGGGCGTCGGTGGCGACCCGGTGGCTGCCGAAGGCCGCGACATATGCCGCGGCCTCCACCAGGTTCGTCTTGCCCTGGCCGTTAGCGCCGGTAATGGTGGAAGCGCCCGGGGCCAGCCGAAGATCAGCCGCGGCGTAGCTGCGGAAGTCGGTGAGCGCCAGCCTGGTCAGGTGCACGGCTGCGAGATTAGTGCAGGCACGCGAAGAACGTCGGCGACCCCTGCCGGCAAGCCGAGGCCGGTTATCCGCCGAGGCGGATCGGCATGAGCAGGTACCGGTAGTCGGGCTCGCCGTCGGGCGCGGGCTTGCCGGTGATCAGTGCGGGCTTGCCCGGCTCGGTGAACGACATCCTGACGGTGTCGGAGTCGATCGCGGTGAGCCCGTCGAGCAGGTACTGCGGGTTGAAGGCGATCGCCAGGTCGTCGCCCTCGTAGCCTGCCTCGAGCAACTCGACCGCCTGCGCTTCCTCGCCGGAGCCGGCCTCGAGCACGAGCTGGCCGGTCGAGAACGCCAGCCGCACCGCGCTGTTGCGCTCGGCGACCAGCGCCACCCGCTTGACGGCCTCGGCCAGCGCGGGGGTGGGCAGCTCGGCCGCCGAGCTGGCGTGGCTGGGCAGCAGCGCCTGGTAGCGCGGGAACTCACCGCCCAGCAGCCTGGTGGTGGTCTGCCGCCCGCCCCCCTCGAAGCCGATCATCCCGTCGCCGACGACGCCGCCGTCGGGCGCGTCGCCCGGCAGGGCAAGCGCGATCGAGACCTCGGCGCCGGATGTCAGCGATCTCGCGGTCTCCGCCAGCGCGCGGGCCGGGACTAGCACCGCGGCCGACAGGCCGGGCCGCACCGGGCTCCACCGGAGCTCGCGGACGGCTAGCCGGTACCGGTCGGTGGAGATCAGGGTCAGGGTGTCACCCTCGATCTCGATCCTGACGCCGGTCAGCGCGGGCAGCGTGTCGTCACGGCCGGCGGCGGTCGCCGACTGGCTGACCGCCGAGGCGAACGCGTCGCTGCCTACCGTCCCGGCAGCCTGCGGCATGGTCGGCAGCGCCGGATACTCTTCCTCAGGCATCGTCAGCAGCGTAAACGTGGCACTGCCGCAGGACAGGACGGCTTTGCCGCCCTCCGAGGTGATCTGCACCGGCCGCGCCGGGAGGCTGCGGCTGATCTCCGCGAGCAAGCGGCCCGAGACCAGCGCGCTGCCCTCCTCCTCGGTTACCACCGGGACGGTGGCCTGCGCCGACACGTCGTAGTCAAAGCTGGACAGCGTGAGGTCGGCTCCGGCATGCAACCGCATCCCGGCGAGGACCGGCACGGTGGGACGCGCCGGAAGGGCGCGGGCCGTCCAGGCGACGGCATCGGCCAGGGCATCGCGCTCGACCTGGATCTTCACAGGAAGCTGCCTCCTGTTGCTCGGCCAGACTTGGTCTTGGTTCTTCGAGTTAAGGAATGAAAGTAGTCGTCGTAGGGCCGGTGGATTCTGGGGATATCCGGCACGGTCGCAGGTCACCCGGTTCTATGTCGTCCACAAGGGGCTGTGGCCGACCAGTGCCCGGGGTTCCTAACGTGTGGACACCCCGTGGCCGGTCCTGCGATGGCACGTCGTTACCCCCTGATCGGGCGAGGTTTTCCTCCGGATGTCCCACGCCTGTCCACACGTTTATCCACAGCCTGTGTGCGCTGATTGTGTCCGCAGGCGCGGATATGAGTATCTTCACCGGATGTTCAGCCAGACAGGGCTTGCTGTTTGATCCGGTTGGTGAGCTCGGTGACCTGGTTGTAGATCGACCGGCGCTCGGCCATGAGCGAGCGGATTTTCTTGTCCGCGTGCATCACGGTGGTGTGGTCGCGGCCGCCGAACTGCTGGCCGATCTTGGGGAGGGAGAGGTCGGTCAGCTCGCGGCACAGGTACATGGCGATCTGACGCGCGGTGACGAGGACCCGGGACCTGGAAGTGCCGCACAGGTCGTCGATGGACAGCCCGAAATACGAGGCGGTCTGGCCCATGATCGTCGAGGCGGTGATCTCAGGCCCCTGCGCCTCGGGGATCAGGTCCTTCAGGACGAACTCGGCGAGCTGGAGGTCGACCGACTGCCGGTTCAGGCTGGCGAATGCGGTGACCCTGATCAGCGCGCCCTCGAGTTCGCGGATGTTGGTCGAGATCCGGCTCGCGATGTACTCGAGAGCGTCCGGCGGGGCGTTCAGGCGGTCCTGCACCGCTTTCTTGCGCAGGATGGCGATCCGGGTCTCCAGCTCCGGCGGCTGGACGTCGGTGAGCAGGCCCCACTCGAACCTGCTGCGCAACCGGTCCTCCAGGGTGACCAGCCGCTTGGGCGCGCGGTCGCTGGAGATGACGATCTGCTTGCTGGCGTTGTGCAACGTGTTGAAGGTGTGGAAGAACTCCTCCTGGGTTCCTTCCTTGTTCTCCAGGAACTGGATGTCGTCTACCAGCAGCACGTCAACATCGCGGTAACGACGGCGGAATCCGTCCTGCTTGCCGTCCCTGATCATGTTGATGAAGTCGTTGGTGAACTCTTCCGAGCTGACATACCGCACCTTGACGCCCTGGTAGAGGCTCTGGGCGTAGTGCCCGATCGCATGCAGCAGGTGCGTCTTGCCCAAGCCCGAGTCGCCGTAGACGAAAAGCGGGTTATATGCCTTGGCCGGCGCCTCGGCGACGGCGACGGCGGCCGCGTGGGCGAACCTGTTGCTCGACCCGATGACAAACGTCTCGAAGGTGTACTTGGGGTTCAGCCGCGCCTGGGCGGGCCGGGGGGCGCCGGGCGCGAAGTCGGCGGCTCCGGGCCGCCCGCTCGGCAGGTCCGGGCCCTGTGGCCTGGCGGCGGGAATGTCTGCCGGCCGGCCGAGTCCCCCGATGCCGCGAACCGGGCCGCCCGTCACCGAGCGGTCGGCATCGCGGAAGTCCCTGCCGGCGGGGCCGAACTCGCCGTTGCCCCGGGGAGCGAACTGGGCGAACTGGCTGCTTCGCGGGCCGAACTCGCCGGGCGCGGGCGGCCGGTCATCGCCGATGCGCTGCAGCGGGCCGGTGGCAGCGTCAGAATCTGCGCCGGCGAGGGCATCCGGCAAATCGAGGCCGGAGGGCCGGTGGCTCCCGTCGGGCGTGGCTCCGGCGGGGTCGACCGTGACCGCTAGCTGGATGTTGCGGCCGAGCTCCCTGGAGAGCGCGTTGGTGATCAGGGCGCGCAGCCTGGTCTCCAGCTGCTCTTTGACGAACTCGTTAGGGGTGGCGATCAGCGCGGTGTTCTCGACTAGGCCAAGCGGCCTGGTGAGCTGCAGCCAGGCCCGGTGGGCGGGCTCGATCTGCATCCCGGCAAGCTCTTCCAGGGACCGGGCCCAGACTTCCGCGAGGTCTGCTTCACTCATTGACCGTTCACCTCGCGCCCCCACATAGGATCAACAGGTTTATCCACAGGTTGTGCACGTTGCACGCCAGTGCGGCAGCCTCCCCATTGGTTCGCCGAGGGCTCCGAATTCGGCGACCGTCTTGATCCCGGATCCCCGCGCCCAGGACCGCTATCCACAGCCTAGGGCCCTGGTTCGGCACTCGTTTGGCAAACGACAAGTGTTACGGAGGGTACCCGCGTGGTACGGCAGGCCCGGCGACGGCGGAGCGGGACCGACAGCCCGGTTTGACCGCCGGCACCCGCGGCGCATACCGTTAGCCGGTCCGGCCTCGCGCAGGGCTTCCTTCTGCGTGTCCTGAGCCGGCCCGGCCGGGCATCCGTGCCGCCTTGTAATCTCGCCCTTGCGTACCTGGAGACCCCGTGAGCAAGCGTACCTTCCAGCCGAACAACCGTCACCGCGCGAAGACGCACGGGTTCCGGCTGCGCATGCGCACCCGCGCGGGGCGCGCGATACTGGCCGCACGGCGCCGTAAGGGTCGCGCACGGGTCAGTGTCTGACCTGCTCGGCCTGGCGATCACCGCGGGCCTGCGGGCACGGCGGTGATCGCTGGTGCTTCCCGCGGCCGCGCGGATGCGGAAGACCTCGGAGTTCAGGCAGGCACGCGGCGGCAGCCGTGCCGGACGGCGGCTGGTTTCTGGTCACCTGCTTATCCGGCCGGGGCACGATGAGCCGGCCAGGGTGGGCTTCGTGGTAAGCGGGAAGGTGGGAGGGGCTGTCGTGCGCAACAAGGTGAAGCGCAGGCTGCGCCATCTCGCCCGCGGGTATCTCGGGTCGCTTCCTGAAGGTAGCCTGTTGGTGGTGCGTGCCGATCCCCGGGCCGCCACCGCACGCCAGGCGGATCTCGCCGCCGAACTCGACCTGGTAATCGGAGATTTGCTTCGGCGGCAGGGTGGGACGCAGCGTCCGTGATGAATACGACCGCGACCGGGAAAGCCGCGACGAGTGCGCAGCAGCGAGAGCCGACGCACCGGTCATCGGCGGCTGCCTGGCTTCTGGTTGCCCTGCTGACCGGTTACCGGCGGCTCGTCAGCCCGCTGCTCGGGCCCCGGTGCCGGTTCTACCCGTCCTGCAGCGCCTACGCGCTTGAGGCCGTGCAGGTGCACGGGGCGCTGCGCGGCTCCTGGCTTGCGGCCCGGAGGCTGAGCCGCTGCCATCCATTCCACGCCGGGGGCCTGGATCCCGTGCCCGTGCCGGGACACAGAGCCGGGCCCGAGCCTGACGCAGCCGGGACGGCCGCCGCGGGTCGGCCCAGAGGCCAGAAGTGCCCGATCAGATCCCGAGGGAGCTAGCCGGTGGGGAATCCGCTCAACCCGATCTACGCGGCCGTCGCGTGGGTGCTCAAGGAGATCTACGGGTTCCTGAGCCCGCTGCTCGGCGCGACCAGCGGATGGACCTGGGCGCTCTCGATCGTGATCCTCGTGGTCCTCATGCGGCTGATCATGGTTCCGCTGTTCATCAAGCAGATGCACACGACTCGCGCGATGTCCGCGCTGGCACCCGAGCTCACCGCGCTGCGCAAGAAGTACAAGAACGACAAGCAGACGCTGCAAGCCGAGACGATGAAGATCTACCAGCAGGCGGGCATCAACCCGCTGATGGGCTGTCTGCCCGTCGTTCTGCAGCTGCCGATGTTCTTCGCGCTGTTCAGCGTGCTGAGGGCGATCGCCGAGTGGAAGCCGGGCCAGGCTCCGAAGTACGGCCTGACCTACCACATGGTGGAAAGCGCCCGAGAGGCCAAGATCCTCGGCGCCACCGTGGCGGACAAGTTCTTGTTCCCCGGCGATCTTTACGTGCCGCTGCACGCCAAGATAGTCATCCTGATCACCGTCCTGATCAGCATGACGACCACCTACCTGACCGTGCGGCAGAGCATGAAGCGCGGCATGATGCCGGCGGCGACCCCGGACAACCCGATGGGCCAGTCGCAGAAATACATGATGTACATCATGCCGTTCTTCGCCCTGTCCGGCCTGTACTGGCAGTTCGGGCTGGTTCTGTACTGGGTGACGACCAACCTGTGGACGCTCGGGCAGCAGTGGGTGCTGTTCCGGAGGTACCCGCAGCCCCAGGCCGCCGGCGCCGCGGGTGCGGTCACTGCTCCCGGCGCCGCCCCGCGGGCGGTCACCACGCGGCCGAAGCGCGCTATAGCGGGCCGTCCCGGATCCGGGACGGCGGCTGGTCCGCCGGGCGGCTCTGGGAACTCACCGGGCGGCTCTGCGAAGCAGTCCGGGTCGGCATCTGACGCTCAGCCTGACGGCGGCGCCCAGCCCGGCGGCGGCGCCCAGCCCGGCGGCGGCGCTAAGCCCGGCGGCGCCGGGCACAGCGCCAACGGCGCCCGGCCCCGCGGCCCGGGACGCAAGCCGGCCGCCGCCCCGTCCGGAGCCTCCGCCTCTGGAGCCCGGACCGGGGGGTCCGGGCGCCAGGCCGGGCAGCGCCAGGCGGCGCAGCCGTCGGCCAATGGCGGTGCCGGGATGTTCCGCAGGCTCGGCAAGAGCCGGGCCGAGGAGCCGCCGCCGCCCGAACCCGAGGTTAAGCTCGTCAGGCAGCAGAAGCAGCGGCAATCACGCAGCAAGCGTTCTGGCAAGCGGTGAAGTGCTGCGGCAGCGGCTCGGCTCGGCACGGCTGCCAGGACAGATCCAACCCCGAATGTAGGAGGCCCGGGTCGTGACCCAAGGGGAGAGCGCGGTCACCGAGGCGCAGGTGTCCGCGGCAGATCAGGCCCAAGCTGGGCACGTGGCGGAAGAGGCAGGCCGTGAGCCGGCCATCCTCGGCGCGGATGACCCCGCGGAGGAAGCCGCGGATGGCGACTCCGGCCAGGAGTCCGGCGAGCCGTCACCGGGACTGACCGATATGGCGGACCTGGAACTCGAGGGCGAGATAGCGGCCGACTACATCGAGGGTCTGCTCGACGTAGCCGATCTCGACGGGGACATCGACATGGATGTGGAGGGTGACCGGGCCTTGGTGTCGGTGGTCGGCGCAACCCTGGACGAGCTCGTCGGGCAACGGGGAGAGGTCCTCGAAGCGCTGCAGGAACTGACGCGGCTCGCGGTACACCGGCACACCGGCACCCGTACCAGGATCATGATTGATGTCGGCGGCTACCGGATGCGCCGGCGCACCGAGCTCGCGGAGACCGGCCGCGACGCTGCCGACGAGGTCAAGCGCACGGGCATGCCCAAGAAGCTGTGGGCGATGAATCCGTTTGAGCGCAAGATCGTGCATGACGCGGTGGCAGCGGCCGGGCTGCGCAGCGAGTCCGAAGGCGAGGAGCCGGACCGTCGGGTGGTCGTTCTTCCTGGGAGCTGACTCGGGCACTGCGCGGGCGTCGGCTTCCGGCCAGGCCGGGGCTGGGCTGGGCCGGGCGCCAGCCGCGCCGCCGGCGGCAGAGGCAATGTTCGGGTCAGCACTCGGCTTGGCCGTGCAGTATGCGGAGCTGCTGGCCGGACCCGCGGTGCAGCGGGGTTTCATCGGCCCGAAGGAGACCGGCCGGCTGTGGGACAGGCATCTGACGAACTGTGCTGCCGTGGCCGAAATGGTGCCTCATCCGTGCTCGGTGGTAGACCTTGGCTCCGGGGCCGGGCTGCCGGGGATCGTGATCGCGTTGCTGCTTCCCGATGCGGATGTGGTATTGCTCGAGCCCATGGCGCGCAGGGTGGCGTTCCTGGAGGAGTGCGTGCGTGTGCTGGACCTTCGCAACGTAGCGGTCTGCCGCGGACGTGCCGAGGATGTTGCCGGGCGGGTTTCGGCGGATGTGGTCACCGCCCGGGCTGTGGCTCCCATGGAGCGGCTGGCCGGCCTGGCGCTCGGGCTGACCCGGCCAGGCGGCGTCGTGCTGGCCATGAAGGGAGCAGGCGCGTCGCGGGAACTGGCGCGTGCCCGGCCCGTGCTGCAGAGGCTAGGTGCGCGGGCGGCGGCTGTGGTGCAGGCTGGGAGCGGTAGGGTCAGTCAGCCACCGAACGTCATCCGGGTAACCGCCGGTTTCGGTGCCACGCCCCCCGGGGCCCCGGTTCCGGCTCGTGCCGGTGCCGGTTCATTAACGACAGCACTGCCATGCCAGTGCCATACAGGTGCGGCAAGGTAGTGCCGGGGACGCCGGTAGTGCCGGGAGGAGCAGGATCGTGACATCGGCTGCCGCTCGTGGCCTCGGCTGGCCCGACCAGCAAGACCCGGCTGACGCTGCGCCAAGCGAGCTTATGACGACCGCTGGGCGCGACGGACTGCCCGGCGGGCCCGGTGGACGAGGCGCGGCGACAGGCGCGATGCCGTCGACAGCGGCAGCTGCGGCCGTGTCACCGGGATCCGTGAGTTGCGAGGAGGAAGCTGTGAACGGCGAACCGGCCGAGACGGCGACGGCTGCCGCCGGACTGGACGGCCTGGGATGGCCCGGGGCGCCGGTTTCACGTGGAACAGCCCGCCAGGGTGACGATGAGGCTTCAGCCCCGCAGGAGGCTGTGATGAAAGTGACCGAGCGGCACGGCGACGCACCGGTGCCAGCGGGCGTCAGGGGCGCGGACCCGGACGTCAGCGGGGACGAAAACGATGTCGCGGTGCCCGTCATCGCGAATGCCGGCTCTGACATGCCCATAGCCCGAGCGGCTCGCGCCGCGCTGGCCGCCCGGGCCGGCAGCCGGGTCTGGCCGCGTCCGGGAGCATGCAGGATCATCACGATCGCGAACCAGAAGGGCGGCGTGGGCAAGACGACGACCGCGGTGAACCTCGCCGCCAGCATGTCCCTGCACGGATTGCGAGTGCTGGTCATTGATCTTGATCCACAAGGCAACGCGTCGACGGCCCTCGACGTTGATCATCATTCGGGTGTGGTCTCCATCTACAACGTCCTGGTAGACGGCCAGCCGCTGGCAGGCGTCGTCAGGGCGGCGGGCAGCATTCCCCAGCTCTACTGTGCTCCGGCCACCATCGACCTTGCCGGCGCCGAGATTGAGCTCGTCCCGCTGGTCGCCCGGGAGTCGCGGCTCGTCAGGGCCTTGGCGGGCTTTGACGATTCCGCGCTCGACTACATCTTCATCGACTGCCCGCCGTCGCTGGGCCTGCTGACAGTGAACGCTCTCGTGGCGGCGCCTGAGATCCTCATTCCTATTCAGTGCGAGTACTACGCGCTCGAGGGGCTCGAGCAGTTGCTGCGCACCGTCGACCTGGTCAAGAGCCACCTCAACCCGGCCCTAGCCGTGTCCACGATCCTGCTGACCATGTTTGACGGCCGTACCCGGCTGGCGTCACAGGTTGCGGAGGAGGTCAGGGAGCATTTCGGCGAGATCGTGCTCAGCTCGATCATCCCGCGCAGTGTCAGGGTCTCGGAGGCCCCTAGCTACGGGCAGTCTGTGATGACCTACGATCCCGGATCGAGCGGGGCCCAGGCGTACCTGGAAGCTGCCAGGGAGATGGCGTACCGCAAGGCCCCGCAAGGCTGACGGAGTCTGAGCCTTTCGCCCGCATTCGGCGGGATTCAGCCTCCGGCACCGTGCCGGGACGGCAGCCCCGGCGGCTGTCGCCGTGTCCCGCCCGCCGTGTCCGGCCCGCCGTGTCCCGCCCCGTGCGGCCCGCGCCGTGTCCCGCCCCGTGCGGCCCGCGCCGTGTCCCGCCCCGTGCGGCCCGCGCCGTGTCCCGCCCCGTGCGGCCCGCGCCGTGTCCCGCCCCGTGCGGCCCGCGCCGTGTCCCGGCCCCGCGGCTTTGCCGATGGTTGTCCGATTCCGAGTAGTCACCTGGCAGGATTGCCATGAGGACGCTGGCAGCGGTCGCCGGGCGGAGCGGAACGCCCCGGGACGCAAGGCACGCGTGAGCGACAGCGAGGAGAGGCTATGCCGCAGCAGAAGCGCGGACTGGGCAAGGGACTCGGGGCGCTCATTCCGACCGTGTCATCGACCGTGGCCACCGACGTCGGCCCCGAGTACCAGGCCTCTGCGGAGAGCCGCGCCGGGGTGGTAGGTGCCTACTTCGAGGAGATCCCGGTTGGCGCCATAACGCCGAACCCGCGACAGCCGCGGCAGGTTTTCGACGAAGAGACGCTCGGTGAGCTTGCCGCCTCGATCGCAGTGGTGGGCCTGCTCCAGCCCGTCGTCGTCCGCAGAGTCATGCCCGGCCACTATGAGCTGGTCATGGGCGAGCGGCGGTGGCGGGCATGTGAACTGGCCGGCCTGTCGCAGATCCCGGCTATAGTCCGCGAGACATCAGATGACGACCTGCTCCGGGATGCCCTGATCGAGAATCTGCACCGGGAACAGCTCAATCCTCTGGAAGAGGCAGCCGCCTACCAGCAGCTGCTTGACGATTTCTCCGCCACCCATGAGGAGCTGGCTCAGAAGGTCGGCAGGTCACGTCCGCATATCTCGAACACGATACGGCTGCTCAGCCTGCCCGCCAACGTGCAGAAGCGAGTGGCCGCAGGAGTACTGAGCGCCGGGCACGCCCGAACACTACTGGCGGTCGAGGACGTGCAGGCCCAGGAGCATCTTGCCCATCGGATAGTTGCCGAGGGACTGTCCGTGCGTGCCGTGGAGGAAATCGTGGCGCTCGGGGCCCAGGCGGCGAAGGCACCACGGCAGCATGAGGCGAGGCCCAAGCCGGTGGCTCCGGCCTTGCGGGATCTGGCGGACCGGCTGTCTGACGCCTTCGAAACCCGGGTGAAGGTCGAACTCGGCCAGCGCAAGGGAAAGATCGTCGTAGAGTTCGCCTCGCTGGAAGACCTGGAGCGGATCGTCAAGGCGATGGCGCCCGGCTGGGCGCAGTCGCGGACAGCGTGAGCCCTTGTCTCCATGCCGGCAGGAGCATCAGCATCTGCTCCCGCGCTCGCTCCCGCGCTCGCTCCCGCGGCCAGCCCTGCTCGGGTGAGACCATGCTTGCGTTTCACGTGAAACAGGCTCGGTCCTTCCGGGGGAATCGCCCGGTGCCGAATGCCCGGCGGATGAGCGACCTGGGAGCCCCTCCGGCGCACAGTCGGTACCATGTCTGTGTACGGGCCACGCAGTGCGCCAGCGGGGCAGCCGCCTAGCCTCCGGTGGTCCGCGTCAAAGCAGCCTCCACGATCTCAGGGGTGCCAGGTGTCGCGCCGCCTCGCTAGTATCACGCTGGACAATATCGGTGATCTTCCGCCCAGGTGCCGAAGGTGCGTCTTCTGGGAGCTGGATCCCGTCAGCTTCGCCAGGGCCCACGAGGAAGGCGACCCGGGGCTGGAGAAGGAAGCATGGGTCTCCTCTGTCCTTCTGGAGTGGGGAAGTTGCGGGAAGATCAGCTACGTTGACAGCGTTCCGGCCGGCTATGTGCTGTATGCGCCCCCGCACCATGTGCCGCGCTCTGTGGCCTTCCCGACCAGCCCGGTCAGTGCCGATGCTGTCCTCCTTATGACCGCCCACATACTCGGCGAGTTCGCAGGCGGCGGGCTGGGCCGGATGCTCGTCCAAGGCATGGCGAAGGATATGACCCGGCGGGGTGTGAAAGCGATAGAGGCGTTCGGCGACCTGAAATGGAACGGTCCATCGTGCACGGTTCCGGCCGACTACCTGCTCGCCGTTGGATTCAAGACTGTCCGCCACCACTCCCGTTATCCGCGGCTGCGGCTCGAACTCAAGACGGCACTGTCCTGGCGCGAGGACGTGGAGGTCGCGCTCGAGCGCCTGCTCAGCTCGATGACCCCGGAGCGGGCACTGCGCCTGGCTTAGCCACCGGCCAGCTATGCATCCGGGTCCGGCCACGCGGGTGTAGCCGGACCCGGAATGCAGCGGGAATCAGATGAAATCTGCCAGCTCCCGCAGCAGGGCCGACTTCGGCCTGGCACCGACGATCTCCTTGACGACCTCTCCGCCCTTGAACACGTTGAGCGTGGGGATGTTCAGTATTCTGTACCGCTGCGAGGTCACTGGATTCTCGTCGACATTCAGCTTGACCACGTCAATCTTGTCGGCGTGCTCGCTGGCGATCTCCTCGAGAACCGGGAAGACCTGACGGCACGGACCGCACCACTCAGCCCAGTAGTCTACGAGCACCGGCTTCTCGCTCTTCAGCACGTCAGCCTCGAAGGTGGCGTCGGTCACGTCTTTGGTAATGCCCACGGTAAGGACTTCCTTCCATTCCTTGTGGCATGATAGTGCTCTTAATGGCGGGACGGCTCGAATGTCCGTCTGGGCATGCTAGGCAGTTTGGGTGCCGCTCTCAGGATTCGTGATCTGCCAGCCATCTCTCGGCGTCCAGCGCCGCGGTGCAGCCGGTTCCGGCGGCAGTGACTGCCTGCCGGTAGGTGTGGTCGACCACATCACCTGCCGCGAACACACCGTCGACCTCGGTGCGGGAGGAAGGGGGGTCGACAAGCAGGTAGCCTTGCGGATCGGTCGTGATCTGCCCGGTGAACAGCTCGCTGCGCGGGTCGTGTCCGATCGCCACAAAGACCCCGGTAACCGCGAGCGTGCTCTGTTCCCCGGTCTTGACGTTGCGGATCCGCACGCCGCTGACCCGGTCCTCGCCGAGGACCTCGACAACCTCACTGTCCCAGGCGAAGCTGACTTTCGGGTTGGCGAATGCGCGGTCCTGCATGATCCTGGAGGCGCGCAAAGTGTCTCTTCGGTGAATTACGGTCACCGAGCGCGCGAAACGGGTAAGGAAGGTAGCTTCTTCCATCGCGGAGTCACCGCCGCCCACCACCGCGATGTCCTGATCCCGGAAGAAGAACCCGTCGCAAGTCGCGCACCAGGAGACTCCGTGACCAGCCAGGAGGTCCTCCCCTGGCACGCCCAGCTCGCGATAGCCCGAGCCGGTGGCGATGATCACGGTCCTGGCGAGGTACGTCTCGCTGACCGTCTTGATCACCTTGGGATTGACCGTCAGGTCCACCTCAGTGACATCGTCCGGGACGAGCTCGGCGCCAAACCGCTCGGCCTGCTTGCGGATCGCGTCCATCAGCTCGGGCCCGAGTACTCCGTCGGGGAATCCCGGGTAGTTCTCGACATCGGTCGTCTTCATCAGCGCGCCGCCAGATGTCACCGACCCCTCGAAGACCAACGGGTGCAGCCGTGCCCGCGCGGTGTACAGCGCCGCGGTGTAGCCGGCCGGCCCGGAACCGATGATGACGACATCCCGAATGTCGGTCACTTCTGGCTGCCCCTTCTGTGAACATGCAGGGTGGTCAACAGATCCGAGGGTCTGGAGATTCCCGCCCGTGTCGGCTCAGCCCGCGGCAGCCAGCACCGCGTGCTTCAGCACGTCACTGCGGGATCCCGAGCAGCCGGTACCCACCACCCATATCTGCTCGGGGCCGGCCGCGGATACCTCCGTGACGATAACCGTTGCCGGCGTCCCCTGGTACTGTGCCACGTCGACGAGCAGCACGAGTCCCCCCGCGGCCATCCTGTTGACGCATCCACCGAGGGCGGACACCGGCATGCTCCCGAACGTAGCCGACCGCTGCGCCGGGCCCGCAACGGGGCCGCGGTCCGCGGGAGGGGTCACGGCGTTCGGCACAGCCTTCCTGGTACCCGATCCGGGCCTGGCGACCTCCGTGCTGACCTGGCTGCTGAGCTTGCCGGCCGTGTAATCGGTGCCGGTCGCGATGGGCGCGATGCTCTCCTGACGCCCAGCATGCCGGTAGCGCAAAGCGGGGCCGACGGCGGTGGACGGGCCCGGCCGCCGCGCTGCCGAATGACTCGGAGAACCGGCGGGCGGCGAGGGGCTAGCGCTATGCCGGACGATCTCGTAGGTGCCGCCGGCCACGAGGATCACCGCAGCGGCCGCCGCGACGGTGCGCAGCGCGATCGCTGACCGGAGACCGGGCGGGCGGGACGGTCCCCCGCTGCCTCCGGCACGCTGGTGCGGCACGTCCAAGCGAAGGGCGGTTCCGGCCGTGGTGCGGGTCATCGCCTCAGTCCCGGCGGGGAGCGGGGCCCGCTTGCTCGCCTCGGCGGCCAGCGCGGTATGGATCCTGGTTGTCAGATCCTCCGGCATGGGCGGGGGATGCACCCTGGCCAGCAGGGTGGTGACCCCGGCGAGATCCTCATTCAGTTCGCTGCAGCGACCGCATGCGGCCAGGTGAGCCCTGACCCGAGCGCTTCGGCGCGGATTCAGGTCGCCCTGGTGGAAGCCGGCCAGCGTCTCTGCGCCGACATGAGGCCTCATGACGGGTGATCACCCCCTTCCCGCGCAGGTAGGACGTCTCCCGTGGCCGATTGGTTCCCCGTCGGCCGCCGGGCAAGGCCGGGCCGGGCGCCAGTTCGCTGTCGAAGGTGTGCCAGCAGCGGCATCAGGCGAGCCCGTCCCCGGGCACAGCGGCTCTTCACGGTGCCCTCTGATACGCCGAGGATGGCGGACGCGTCGGCAGTCGGGTAGCCGAGCATGTCCACCAAGATGAGTGCCGCCTGCTGGGCGGCCGGTAGCGTGCGCAGCGCGGACTTCACGTCAAGCGAGGTGTCGCTGCTTGCCGACGGGTCGGGCGCGTGGCTGGCCGTGAGATTGCGCAGAGTGGGCTCGTCCGTTCCGCCGGCCGCGACCGCGGGCCGTGCGGCTTTGCGCCGCATTCTGTCGACGCAGGCGTTGACGACAATCCGGTGCAGCCAGGTGGTCACGGCCGAGTCGCCCCGAAAACCCCCGGCGCGGCGGAACGCTGAGATCATCGCATCCTGCAGCGCGTCCGCAGCCTCCTCCGGGTCGGAAAGAGTGCTGACGGCGACAGCCCACAGTCGATCACGGTGGCGCAGAAAAAGCTGGCCGAACGCCCTCGGGTCACCTGCCACGGACCTGCGGAGGAGCTCTTCATCGGCCGGCTCATCCTCGGCAGGCATCCCAGCCTCCGGCCGGGATCGCCCGGCTCGGGTGCCTTCCGCCTCGTGGTGTTCCGTGCTGCCCCTCCCGTTGCGCCCCGGCGCGGCTCAGCCCGTCCCCTTCACGACGACGTTGTAGACGGCAGCCTGGTACTTGTTCGGCTGGCCCGCCATGAGCGGCAGCTTAGTGAACCAGATGAGGACATACTGCCCGCTGGCCTTGCCGCTCACCTGGAACGTGACGGTTCCGCCGACCCCGGCTTTCTGGGCCACCGTGGGCATGGCGTTGGCGAACGCCTGGTCGGCGGATGCCTCGCTGGGGGAGATGTTGTTGCTGTTGGGCGGCGGGACGGGCGAAGCGGGAGTGCCGACCTTGATCTGGACGTCCGCCCCGGGGATCGAACCGAAAGCCACCGTCACAGAACTCACGTTGACGGAATGGCCCATGTCGAGAATGAGCCCCGAACCCGACTGCAGGCCGCCGAACACCGGGTTACCGATGTAAAAGTGAGTCTGCCAGGCAGTCGCCGGGTTGCCGTCGATCGCGAAGTTCGCGTTCGTGTTGCTCTCTTCCAGGCCCTGGGCACTGGACGGGGTGAGCGCCTGGAGGGTGCTGCCGACGCGAGCCGGAGCGGAATTATGCCCGGCCGAACTGGGGGCGCCGTGGTGTGCGCGCAGCGAGTGGTAGGCAACGACCGCAAGCCCCGTCGCGATCGCCACCACGAGAACCGTGATGACGCCGGCCCTGACCCGTGAGGAATCCGGCCGCCTCCCGGGCGGGGCGCCGCGCAGCCGCGGGTCGGTAGGCGCCTGCCGTTCCTCCGGTGCCCAGTATGCGGGCTCCGGCTCGTCCGGTGCCCGGTAATTCTCCTTCTCCCGCGCTGGCTGCTGATTCCGCCGGTATGCGCTGGCTCGCGACCGCGGAGGCGACGGCAGTTGCGGGATCGGGACGGGCGGAATGGCGGCCAGCAGGGCGGCAGAAAGCTGGCCCGGTGTGGTCAGTCGGAAAGCGCCGTCCCGGTCCCGCAGGAGCATGACCCGGCTGGCGATGTCATCGAGCGCGGCGGGCACTCCCGCCAGGACCTGCCGGGGGCTACGGGGAACCCCGTCCGCCAGCGGCGCGGGCGGCAAGGTGATGCAGTCCGGGCCGGGCCAGTGCCCGGTCAGCGCAGCATAGAGCAGCATGCCCAGCCGGAACGTGTCGGCGAGCGCGGGATCTTCCGCGGTGGTTCCTGATAGTGCCGCGTTGATACCCAGGCCGGTGATCTTCACGCCGCCCCCGGGAGTCCAGCGCAAGGAGTCCGGGCCCAGGCAAAGGTGAGCGAGGCCCGCCGCGTGCGCCGCCGAGATCGCCTCGGCGGCCTCGGCGATAATCCGCGCCCCGCGAGCCGAGTCCAGCGGACCCGGAGCGAGCAGGTCGTCAAGAGACTCCCCGGCCGCCCATTCCATCACGATGTAGGCATGATCCCAGTCATCCTCCACATCGAAGACCTGCGCGAACCTGGAGTCATTGAGCCTGCTGGCGGCCCGGGCCGCGGTGACGACTTCCCGAAGGCGCGGGAAGCCCGGTGCAAAGGTGAGCACGGTGACCGCCCGGGCCAGCGTCTCGTCGATGGCCTTCCAGGCAGCCCAGCCCGCGGCTGCGGCGACCCGGTCCTCAAGCCGGTACCGGCCGCCCAGCCTTGTTCCTGGCTCAGACGTAAACGTACTCACATACCTGCGACGAGCGGAGCGGCTCCCGAACCTCCCTCCTGGCCCCGTGGGTGATGAACCGGACGAGACGAGACCATCATGCTGTACAACATGCTAGGCGGCGGACGGCGCCCTGGCAGTCCCGCGCAACCTACCATCGCAAACCGTTACCACCAAGAGATGTCGGAGGGCGGGATTGGCCGGGGTCGCTGACTAAGGTGCCGGTCCGAAATCGATATCGACGGCGCGCTGGCCTCCGCCGGCCGTTCAACGCAGCCTCGATCGCAGGGACGCAGTCAGGTCGGTGAGTTCAGCAACGCCGAATGCCTTGGCGAACAGGACGTAGAGCAGCATGGCGCCGGATCCGCCGAGAGCCACGGTGCAGAGAGCGGCGAACCTTCCCCCGGGGATCACAGCGCCGACCATGACCGAGACGGCGATGGCGAATATCGCGCCCGGGATGGCCGAGGCGTGCATGCGCAGCAGCACCGCGCAGATCTCCCGTCCATGCAGGCCGCCGATGCGCCCGCCGAGTACCCGCCACGCTGCGACGGTGCCGATCACGTTCGCCAGCCCGAACCCGGCACCGAGGCCTGCGACAACTTGCTGCGGCGGCAGGACGGCCAGCGCGATGAGATTGGCCGTGATGTTGATCACCATCGTGATAACGCTGATGAAGGCCGGCGTGCGGCTGTCGTGCATCGCATAGAAGACCCGCAGCAGCAGCTGGAACAGCATGTACGGGAGCAGCCCGAGGGAGAACACCGCAAAGATCTCGCCGACGTAGCGAGCGCTGGAGACCGAGGTGCTGCCATACCCGAACACCCCCTCGGCCAGCGGCGTGCCGAGGACGGCCAGGATCAGCGCGGCGGGCACGACGATGACCGAGGCGAGGCGGGCGGCGGTGGAGAAGTCCGACGAGACCAGGCCGTACCTGCGTTCGGACGCGTGCGCGCTCATCCTGGGCAGCAGCGCCGTGATTACCGAGATCCCGACGATCGCGTAGGGCAACTGGAAGAGCATGTAGGCATTGCTGTAAGCGGCGATCCCGGCGCCCGCGGCCTGCTGGGAGACGCGTGCGCCGGCCGCGTTGGCTACCCGGGTGGTGACCAGGAAGGCGACCTGGGTGGTGAGCACGTAGCCGAACATCCAGCCGCTCATGTGGCCGATCTCGCCGATCTCGGCGCGGCGGAAGTCATACCGGGGACGCCAGCGGAACCCGACCCGGCGCAGCGAGGGGACCAGCGCCACGGTCTGCAGGACGATCCCGAGCGTGGTGCCGATGCCCAGCAACTGAACCTCGGCAGGCGAGATGTTGGCCGGGCTACGGTTCAGTCCGGCCGTTGCGATGAAAGCCAGGCCGACCACGATGACGACCAGGTTGTTGATCACCGGCGTCCACATCGGCGCGGCGAAGCTTCCGCGCGCGTTCAGGATCGCCCCGGCCAGCGAGCTGACCCCGTAGAAGAAGATCTGCGGGATGAAAAAGTAGGCGAAGATCACCGTCAGGTGATAGGCGGCCGGGTTGCCGATATTTCCCGCGTACACGGCGGCGATCGGCACGGAGGCAGCTGTCGCCAGCACGGTGATGCTGCCGAGCGCGAGCACGCCGAGGGTGAAGATCCGCTGGTCATAAGCTTTACCGCGGTCACGGTCCCGCTTCGCTGCGTTCACCAGCAACGGCACCACGACGCTGGTGAGAATGCCGCCGAGGGCGAGGTTGTAGACGATGTTCGGCAGCGTGTTGGCCACGTTGTAGGCATCGCCCAGGTAGTGAGTGCCGATCGCGTAGATCAGGATGGCCGAGCGCAGGAAACCAGTGACCCGGGAGGCGATGGTCCCCAGCGCCATGGTGCCGCTGGAGCGCAGCAGGCTGGAACTCGCCGGGGCGGCCGCCGCGGCCGCGGTCTCGTCGGCGGTCTCGTCGGCGGTCTCGTCGGCTAGCGGGGCGCCTCGCGCGCTGTCGGCCGGCTCCCCGGCTCCCCGGCCGGGTGCGATCCGGGCGGTTTCGGCGTTCCGGCCGGCCCGGGCGCTCCAGCCGGCCCCGCCGGCGCGGCCAGGGTCAGCGGCGTGGCGCGGCCGGCTCCTGCCCTGCGCTTGCGGCCCGCCCTCCCGATAGCCCGTGCCTGGAGCAAGGCCGTCAGCGGGGGTCGGCCCGGCCCGGTGCCCAGGCGTAGTCATCTGTCTCCTCCGCGGCATTGTCGGCACTGGCATGGTCTGTGGTGTGGCCCGCAGCGAGGTCACTGGCCTCGACGTTATCGGCTCCTTCCGGATCGCCGGACCGCTCGGGCTCATCGACCGCGGCGTCCTGGCCGGGGCTGGTTTCCCACGGCTGCGGCGTAGCGCCGGGGTCTTCGCTGGAAGGTCTGTCCAGCAGTGCCCTCCGACCGCGCCGGAGGGCACGGGCGGCCAGCGTGAGGACGAAGACCCCGAGCGCCGCGCCGATGATCACGAGCGCCAGCGTGCCGTAGTGCGTCGTCTGGACGATCACGCTCGTCTGTGCGGGAAGGGGGGTCCCCTGCGGGGTGAGCAGGCGGAGCCTGAGCGTGGTCGAGCCCACGTTGGTGGCCGTGATCTCGACCTTCTTGATCTGCTGCTGCCCTGGCGCGATGGTTACCAGCGGAGGTTGCGCCTTGACCCGTATCCCGCTGCTCGGACCGACTTCGAGCCTGACTGTCACGGGATAGGAGAGCCCGTTGGAGATCGACACGGGCACCGGGCCGGCCAAGCCTGTCAGCGTGACCCGGGGCGGTCCGATGATCGTCAGCTTCGATTCCTGGCCGGACAGGTAGCCGGAGAGCTGGAGGGCCAGGGCCGAGTCCTGCCGGCGAGCGCTGCGGCCCCCCCGCCACGCGGCAGACTCGACATCCTGCACCGCATTGTGAAGCGCCGGGTCGGGGCTGACCTGGATGCTTTGCAGCAGCGCCACCTGCTGGTCGAGCTGGCGTGCCTGATTCAGCACGGAACGGGTGAGTTCATCCCTGCTGAACGCAGCGGGAGCCTGGCGGCTGACCTGGCCCGTGGGGTCCTTGGCGGCGGCGAGCTGGCCGACGCTGACCGACTGCAGCCACGGAGCGTCGACCGTCTCCGCGAGCAGGTCGCTCCCCAGGCCTGCCGGGGGATCCCAGCGGCGCGGCGGAGCGACGACGATCGACCGGCCCAGGTTGGGCTGCTCCGCGGCGATCATCGCGGTCTCGGCCAGGTAACGCTGCGCCACCGAGAACGCCGCCGCTCTCGAGTTCGGTGCCGCGCTGGCGGAGCCGAGGATCTGCGTCAGCGTATCGTCCGAGAGCAGTACCCTCAGCGGAGTGCCTACGCCGTCCGGTGTCGTCGTCTGCGCGCTCGGCGTGTAGTCCTGCGGCGGAGAGGGTGGCATGGTCGAGCTGTCCAGCAGGACCGTGTCGATCTTGTCGCTCGCCGCGAGGTTCTCCAGGACCCCGTAATCGGCGACTCCGTCGGCCGGCCAAGCCAGACCGTCCAGGCCGGCTGAGGCGAAGCTGGGACCGAGTACCTTGGCGGCTTCCGAGCGGCCTTCGTCGTAGGCTCGCACCAGGTCGGCGTTCAGTCCGTTCCGGGTCAGCGCCGCGATGTCCGCATCCGCGTACGGTGTGACGAAGAAAGGCTGGCCGGCGGTGGCCTGCCTGAGTCCGGTCAGCCACGCCGCTGCCGCCTGGCTGGCCGGCTTGCTCTTGCCCTGGCAGCCGGCGCCGCCGACCTGGTACTGCCTGGTCATGGTCGTCACATCGGCGAGCAGGGCAGGGTCGATTGCCCAGGTCAGACGGGCTATATCGGCATACTGGCGGCCGGCCTGCAGCAGCCCGGACAGCCTGCCGCCGCTGGCCAGGCTGGCTGCCAGGCCATTGTTCAGCAGGCCCCCGGAGCACAGGCCCTGGCGGGGCTGATCGATCAGCGGCCAGACCCAGGCGATCTGCTGCCGCCGGGGGTCAAGGGCTTTCTTGCCGGGCCAGTACGGAAGGAAGGTGCGGTCGACGGTCAGCAGGTTCTGGCTGGAGTCGTCTGCCTCGGCGGCGAGCGGGTAGACGCCGAACCCCGTCATCGGCAACTGGTCGGGATGCAGCGTCACCGACCATCCGACTGTCGTGCGAGGAGCCAGCGTGGCGGGCAGGGGCGTGACCGCTGCGGGCACTGGCTCGTCGTCGGAAGGGGCTCCGTCCGCGTAGCCCTGCAGGGCTCCCCGGCTGCCGAACGGATTGCCCGAGGAGCGGAGCTGGACAGTCAGGCCCGACAGCAGGCCGGAGGAGATGTTCGTGAGGGTCCCGGAGACGGTCACGGTGGTGCCCGGGGTGGCGTAAGCGGGGCTGACCGCGGTGATGGCCAGGGTCACGGGCGGTGTTCCGCCCGTCGGCTGTGCCGTCCCCGCGCTGGCCGCGTCCCCGGCCCCTGCCAAGCCGGACAGGGCCAGCAATGAAGCGGCGACGGCCGTGGCCGCGCAGCCGGTCAGCAGCGGACGAGGCATGGCGGAAATGCTATTGCGGCTGGCTGAGTGTGGTGAGCCGAGTCGTGCGGAGTGTCCTGCATCGTCTCCCTCCGCGCTCCCCGGGTTTCCCAAAGCTTATGCCCAGCACTTACCCTCAATGCCCGTGCCGGATTCCATTCCCCGGGGCCCGCGAGATCGGGGCCCGCGGCCAGGCCCTAGCCAGGGCCAGCTCAGTCAGCAGCAGCGTAAGGCAGCGGCCCGGCTGCTGTCGGCCCTCTCGCCAGCGGCGGACGAGCTGGGGGCCCTGTTCGCCAGGCACGGCCATGAGCTTGCGCTCGTCGGCGGCCCGGTCAGGGATGTCTTTCTGGGCCGCGCGCACGGTGACCTGGACCTGACCACTGACGCTGTCCCGGCGAGCGTCCTGCAGATCGTCAGCGGCTGGGCGGACCAGGTGTGGACTATCGGAATCGAGTTCGGCACCGTCGGGCTGCGCAGGGGCCGCGAGACCTTCGAGATCACGACCTACCGGAGTGAGCAGTACGCCCGCAAGTCCCGCAAGCCAGAGGTCACGTATGGCGACTCGCTGGCCGACGACCTGTTCCGCCGGGACTTCACCGTTAACGCGATGGCCGCGCGGCTTCCCGGCTACGAGTTCGTGGACCCGTTCGGGGGGATGCGCGACCTGAGGGACAAGGTGCTGCGCACGCCTGGCTCGCCGGAGGATTCGCTGGCCGACGATCCGCTGCGGATCCTGAGGGCGGCCAGATTCGCCGCGCAACTGGGCTTCACGGTGTCGCCTGAGCTGCGCACGTCCATGACCGAGATGGCACCGCGGCTGGCCATCGTCTCGGCAGAACGGATCTCGGCTGAACTCTCCAAGATCCTGCTGGCGCCGCCGGTCGGCGGGCCGCGGCGCGGCATCGAGTTGCTCGTGGACACAGCGGTGGCCGACCAGGTGCTGCCCGAGGTGCCCAGGCTCCGCCTGGAGCAGGATGAGCATTTCCGGCATAAGGATGTATACCGTCACTCGCTGACTGTGCTGGACCAGGCCATCGCGCTGGAAGAGCGTTACGGCCTGGAGGGAGACCTCGTGCTGCGGCTGGCTGCGCTGCTGCACGACATAGGGAAGCCGAAGACCCGTACCCGGCTCCCGGACGGCAAGGTCGCTTTCCATCATCATGAGATAAAGGGCGCCCAGATGGCCCGGGCGCGGCTGACTGCCCTGCGCTTCAGCAAGGAGGTGGTGGCCGATGTCTCCCGGCTGGTCGAGCTGCACCTGCGGTTCCATGGCTACGGCACCGGCGAGTGGACCGACTCCGCGGTGCGCCGGTACGTTCGGGACGCTGGCCCGCTCCTGACCAGGCTGCACGCGCTGACCAGGGCGGACTGCACGACCAGGAACCAGGCCAAGGCGCATCGGCTGGCACGTGCCTATGACGGCCTCGAAGAACGGATCGCCGTGCTAGCCGACCAGGAGGAGCTTGCGAGCATCAGGCCGGATCTGGATGGCAACCAGATCATGCGGATTCTCGGCCTGCCGCCCGGGCCGCTCGTCGGCAAGGCATACAAGCACCTGCTCGAGCTGCGCCTGGAGCACGGCCCCCTCGGACCCGACCGGGCCACTCAGGAGCTGCTGGCCTGGGCAGCGGAGGAGGGACTCGGTGCCCCCGGCTCCCCACCAGCCGAAGGCTGACGGGACAGCAGCCAGTACCCAGCCGCCACCCCCGCGTACCCGGCGGCGACCAGGCCGATGATCACCGTCGACCTGCCCGTGCGCGGCAGGAAGGCCGCACTGATCAGCGCCCCGGCGGCGATCGTTACGTTGAACATCACGTCATAGAAAGCGAACATCCGCCCCCGGTAAGCGTCGTTCACCTCTTCTTGCAGGATCGTCGTCGCGCAGATGGCCACGCCCTGCGAGGTCAGGTACAACAGGAACCCGAAGGCCACGTACGCGACCTGTTCGAAGGTCTCGCCGAGCGCGAAGGTCCCCACCGCGCAGGCCGCGAGCAGCATCGTGATGAGGGCCGACTTGGACAGCCGCCGGGCAGCCGACGGGATGACCAGCGCGGCGCAGAAGTAGCCGATCCCCGAGGCCGTGGCCAGCCCCCCCACGTAGCGGGTCTCGGCCAGCGAGGCGCTGGAGGGATAGAAGTAGTTCCGGTACAGCAGGATCGAGATCACGAACAAGATCCCGAACAGGAACTTGCCGCCGCCGGTGGCGACGAGCGCGCTCGCCGGGCCGCGGCGCCTGACCACATAGCGGGCGCCTGCCGCGAGTTCGGCCACGACCGAGGTTAGCTCGGCGAGCAGCCGGCCCGGCGCGGCTCCCGGCCTGCGCAGCGGGCCGAGCAGATCCCGTCGCATGGTCGCGGCGACCAGTCCCGCGGTCGCGTAGCAACCGCCCGCGACCAGCATCGTGATGGCGGCACCACGCTCGGTGGCGCCCGTCGCGGCGTTCAGGCCGGCTGCGACGACGCCCCCCAGCAGCGCCATGATGCCCCCGGCCGTGGGTGACACCGAGTTCGCCATTACCAGCTTGTCGCCGGCGACCACATGTGGCAGCGCTGCCGACAACGACGCCAGAAAGAACCGGTTCACCCCCAGCACCAGCAGGTAGGCCGCGTATAGCGGGACCGATCTGTTGCCCGCGGCCATGAGCGCCGCGGTCGCCGCCACGAAACCGGAGCGGAGCAGGGCGGAGAGGACCAGGATCTGGCGCCGTGACCAGCGGTCGATGAACACCCCGGCGAACGGGCCGATCAGCGAGTACGGGAGGTACAGGATGGTGAAGGCGACCGCCGCCGCTCCCGGGCTCGTGAACGTTTGCGCGTTGAAGAACACGTACGTGCCGATGGCGGCGGTGACGATGCCGTCCCCGGTCTGCGAGATCAGCCGGGTCGCGAACAGCCGCCGGAAGTTCCGCTCGGCCAGGACGGCGCGCAGGTCGGTGAAGAAAGCCGACCCGGCGACCCGGCGTAGCGGCCGGACCCGGCCGGAACCGAGTCCGGCGCGGTGTTCCGGCTGGAAGGGCACCCGCTCAGCCTACGGCCCGGGCCTGGAGCCCGGCGAGACCGCCGACCACGGCGCGGCGCGGCGCCCGGCGAGACCGCCGGTAACCCTCCCCGGCGCCCTCCCCGGGCGGCCGGCCGGGTCAGCGCTCGACCTCGCCGCGGATGAACTTCTCGACCAGGTCGCGGGCAACGTCGTCGCCGTACTGCTCGGGGGGCGACTTCATCAGGTACGACGCGGCAGAGAGGATCGGCCCGCCGATCCCGCGGTCGCGGGCGATCTTGGCGGCACGGATGGCGTCGATGATCACCCCGGCGGAGTTGGGCGAGTCCCAGACCTCGAGCCGGTACTCCAGGTTCAGCGGAACGTCTCCGAACGCCTTGCCCTCGAGGCGGACGAACGCCAGCTTCCTGTCGTCAAGCCACGGGACGTGATCGGAGGGCCCGATGTGCACCGCCGCCCGTTCCATCTCATGCGGGATCTGCGAAGTGACCGACTGGGTCTTGGAGATCTTCTTCGACTGAAGCCTGCTGCGCTCCAGCATGTTCATGAAGTCCATGTTGCCGCCGACGTTGAGCTGGTAGGTACGGAGCAACTCCACCCCGCGGTCCTCGAACAGCTTGGCCAGCACGCGGTGCGTGATCGTGGCTCCCACCTGCGACTTGATGTCATCGCCGATGATCGGCACTCCTGCCTCGGCGAACTTGGCCGCCCACGCCGGGTCGGAGGCGATGAACACCGGCAGGGCGTTGACGAAAGCCACGCCGGCCTCCAGCGCGCACTGAGCGTAGTACCGGTCGGCCTGCTCCGAGCCCACGGGCAGGTAGGACACGAGGACGTCGGCTCCGGAATCCCGGAGCGCCTGCGTCACATCGGCCGGCTGCTCGTCCGACTCGGTGATGGCCTGCAGGTAGTACTCGCCGAGCCCGTCCATGGTGGGCCCGCGCTGTACCACGACGCCCGTCGGGGGCACATCGCAGATCTTTATGGTGTTGTTCTCGCTGGCCACGATGGCCTCGGCAATGTCGCGCCCGACCTTCTTGGCATCGACGTCAAACGCGGCGACGAATTCCACGTCCCGCACGTGGTACGGCCCGAACTGAACATGCATCAGGCCCGGCACCCGGCTGCCGGAGTCCGCACCCTTGTAGTACTCCACGCCCTGGACGAGGGAACTGGCGCAATTCCCGACCCCAACGATGGCTACCCGTACCGAACTCATTCGGATTGCTCCTTATCTCATGCCATGCGTGCGTCAGCGCGGCGCCGGCGTCAGCCGGCCGTTCCGCCCGAGCCGCGTTCCGTGTGCTCCCCGGCGCGCCATTCGGGCTCCGGGCCAGACTGCCGTTCCGAGGCGATCAGCTCATTGAGCCAGCGGACTTCCCGCTCGACCGATTCCAGGCCGTGCCGCTGCAGTTCAAGCGTGTAGCTGTCCAGCCGCTCCCGGGTCCTGGACATTGCCGCGCGGACGCCATCCAGGCGCTCTTCTAGCCTGCTGCGCCTGCCCTCGAGGATCCGCATTCTGACGTCCGCGCGGGTCAGGCCGAAAAAAGCGAAGTGGACGCCGAATCCATCGTCGTCCCAGGCGGCCGGGCCTGCCTGGCCAAGCAGATCCTCCAGCCGCTCCTTGCCCTCGGCGGTCAGCTGGTACACGATCTTCGATCTCCGGCCGGCCAGGGGCTTGGCGGCCCCCGCCGGAGCCTCCTCGGCGATCAGGCCCTGCCGGAGCAGTTCCTTGAGGCACGGGTAGAGGGACCCGTACCCGAAGGCGCGGAACGCGCCGAGCACCGAATTGAGCCGCTTGCGCAACTCGTATCCGTGCATTGGCGTCTCGTTCAGCAGCCCGAGCACGGCAAGCTCGAGCACGCCCGACCGCGGGCTTCCCATGCGCGGTCCCTTCCTGCTGCTCCCGTTGCGCTGCCCGAGCAACCGCCCACGTCTGGCATTGTTTCCGTCACGCAACGCCGCGGGGGATGGTGTCTCAGTTAGATGTATCGCTTCGATACATCGCAAAGATATGCGTTCTGGAGCGGCAACGCAAGCCGGCGCGTGCCGGGCCTGCTGGAATCCGGAGAGCCGGACGGCCTGGACTCGGTTCCGGCGCTGTTCCGTCGTAACCTGTCGGGCATGAGGCGATCGGTCGTGGACTACGGGCTCGCGCGGCGGGCCACGCTCGCGTCCGTCTTTTCCGGCCGTACCACGGTGACCGATGTCTGCGATGCCCACCCGTACCTCCTGCGGGCCGCCAAGTTCCACGGGGAGCCGACCGACAGGACCTGCCCGATCTGCAGGAAGGCCAAGCTCACCCATGTGACGTACGTCTACGGCGACGAGCTCGGCCGCTACGAGGGACGTGTGAAGCAAGGCCCGGAGTTGGCGGAAATGGCCGCGGAATACGCGGAGTTCCAGGTTTATGTCGTCGAGGTCTGTCAGAGTTGTGCCTGGAACCACCTCGCGTCGTCCTATGTTCTCGGCACAGGCGAACCGCAGACCCGGCGCAGTCGGCGCGCCCGTGCTGGTGACTGAGTGCAGGTCGCAGGGTTCACGGCCTATCCTGCTGTTGCGTGGGACGTTGCCGGAGTGACTCGCGATACGTGCCGGGAAGAGGAGTAAGTGCCGGGGCAGTAGGTGCCACCAGGTACCTTGAGGCGACGGACCGCCGCGCTCGCCACCCCCAAACCCTGACCAGCGAGGACGCGTGAGTAATCCAGATTCTCCCGGGCCGTACTGGCAGGGACCGCCCGGCGTTGGTCGGCGTGGCGCGGACAGCTCCCGCAGCCGTGACGCTTCGTACGGTCGGGGCGCAGACGAGGTGCGGGAGCGCGGCTCTCAGCTCGGCAGCGACCTGCGCTCCAGGCTGGGCCTCGGGAATGGCGGGCGAGATGATGGCGGCGCCCGGGACGGGTACAGCGCGCGCGCACGCGCTCGTGGCAGCCGGGCGTGGCCGGACGGTAGCGGCCGCGAGCCCCGGTCCAGGCCAGGTCCCCGCGATAACTGGCCCGGGCAGGAGACCGGCAATGGCAGCCGGGCGTCCTCTTCGCGCAACGGGCGCGGGACGCGAGGCGTGCGCGGAGCGCGAGGGAGCCGGGGGGCAGGGACTGACGCCGACCTGAGGACACGGCTCGGGCTCGGCAGGAGCCTGGCCCCCGGGCCCGGGCCGAGGTCTCGGCGGTTTGCAGGCGGCGGAGGCTATGCGGCGGCCGGTACTGGCGGGTATGCCGGTGCCGGGGGCAATGGTGCCAGCGGGAATGGCGCCGCGGGGAACGGTGCCAGGGGCGGGTACGGCAGGGGCGGCGGCTCTGGGTACGGCGGCGGCTCCGGCAGGGCCGGCTCCGGCTCCGGGTACGGCGGCGGGTACGGCAGGGGCGGCTCCGGCTCCGGGTACGGCGGCGGGTACGGCGAGGGCGGGTACGGCGGCGGCAGAGGCGGCAGAGGCGGTGGCTCTGGCAGGGCCGGCTCCGGCTCGGGGCATGGCGGCGGCTCCGGGGGAGCCGGGTATGGCGGCGGCTACGGCGGTGACGAGGACGGTTACGGCGACGCTCGCGGGTACCGCCGTGCGACCGCTGTACGCGACCCGGGCGCCGCGGGTTTCTCCGACACGCGCACCCCGCGCACCCCGCGCACCCCGCGCACCCACGGCTCGGGCCCGAACGGCGATTACGCTGGCGGCGGCGGAGCGGGCGACGGATGGGACGGCGGGCAGCGCAGTCGCCGCAAGGGCGACTGGTGGCGTCACTGGACCTGGAGAAAGGCCGTCGCGGTGGCTGCGGCGACGGCCGCCGGGATAACGCTGCTGCTCGTCGCCGCGGTCGTGTACGAATACGAGAAGACCCCCGTTCCGACCGAGGTATCCGAGGCGGCGCTGCAGCAGTCGTCGACCGTCTACTTCAGCAACGGCAAGACCGAGGTAGGCACGTTCACCGCCGACGGCATCGACCGGCAGATGCTGGCCTCTAACCAGATACCGGCCGTGATGAAGAACGCCATCGTCGCGGCGGAGGACAGGCACTTCTACACCGAAGGCGGCATCTCGATCACGGGCATCCTGCGTTCCGCCTACGAGGACATCAAGGGCGGCAGCAACCTGCAGGGCGGATCCACGCTGACGGAGGAGTTCGCCAAGAATTACTACGCCACAATCGGCACCTCGCGGACCATGAGTACCAAGATCAAGGAGATCTTCGTCTCGATCAAGCTCTCGCACGAGAAGTCCAAGGACTGGATCATGACCCAGTACCTGAACACCGTGCCGTTCGGTGACAACGCCTATGGCGTGGCGGCCGCCGCGCAGGTTTACTTCGGCGAGCCCGCCATGAAACTCACCGCCTCGCAGTCCGCCATGCTCGCGGCCATGGTCAACGAGCCGGGATTCTTCAGCCCGGACCCGGGCGCCGGGGCGGGCTACACGGCGCTGGTCGCCCGCTGGCACTACGTGCTGACCAACATGGTCAGGGACGGGGCGCTGAGCCAGCAGGAGGCCAGTGCGCAGACGTTTCCCAAGGTGCTGTCCGAAAACCAGGTCGTGAGCGGCTGGACTGGCTACAAGGGCTACATCATGCAGGCCGTGAAGAGCGAGCTCCACTACACCTACGGTTACAGCTACCAGCGGATAGACACTGGCGGGCTGAAGATCGTCACGACGTTCAACGCGGGTATGATGCGGGCGTTGTACCAGGCGGTGGACCAGAACCTAGCGCGGATGAAGGCCGAAGGCTCGGCTCTGCCATGGTACGCGCATGTGGGCGCCGTCCTGGAGAAGCCAGGTAGCGGGGCGATCCTGGCCATGTACGCCGGCCCGAGCTACAGCGCGAGCAACTGCCAGAAGATCTTCTGCCAGCTCAACATGGCGATGCAGAACAGGGAGCAGGTCGGCTCGTCCTTCAAGCCGTACGTGCTGGCCACCGCCGTGTCCGAGGGCATGGACGTGCAGAACAGCATCATCAACGGGATCGAGCCGATGTGCGTCCCTCCGGATTCGACGGAGGCATCCCGGCTGCAGCTGTCGACGGCCACCACCACCTGCCCATCCCCGGGGTTCGAGGTCAACCTCCCGGGAGAGAACACCGGCCCGCTCAGCGTGCCCAAGGCCGCGGCGGTGTCCTCCGACCCGGGCTTCGAGGATCTCGTTCACCGTGCTGGCACCCAGAACACGATCAACATGGCCAAGGCGTTCGGCGTGAACACAGGACCCAGCCCGAACGGGTCTAACCTCCAGAACGATGCCGGCGAGGTCGGGATGGCGCTGGGCATCGCCTCGCTCACCGTCGAGGAGCAGGCCACGACATTCGCCGCACTCGCCGACGGCGGGACGTACGTCACGCCGCACGTGATCGCCCAGATCTCCGACAACGGCAGCACCATCCGGCTGAAGATCACCCATCGTCAGGTGCTCAACGCCGCGCAGGCAGCCGACGTGGACTACGCCCTGTCCTTCGACACCCAACCCGGAGGCACCGCGTACCCGAACGCGGTGCTGAACCCCGCGCGGCCCACCATCGCGAAAACCGGAACCACCGACGATGAAAAGTCGGCGTTCTTCATCGGCGCGGTCCCGCAGTACTCGCTGGCGGTCGGGATGTTCACGAACAGCCAGAATGGCTCGCACACCGGCCAGACTCTGAGCAACCTTCCCGAGGTCAACGGGCAGCCGGCCGGAGACGGCGGGAACTGGCCTGCCACCATCTGGAGCACCTACATGCAGAGCAAGTTCTCCAGCCTGCCTGTCCAGCCGCTGCCCACGCCCGACTACGTCGGTTTCACCAAGTGGGACCAGGTGCCCAAGCAGCACCACAAGCCCAAGCGGCAGCCGAACCCGGGCCCAAGCCCGTCCTGCGCCCCCGGCCACCGCCGCTTCGGTTTCTGCCCCCCCACCGGGGGGCCCGCCCCGACTCCGTCGCCGTTGCCGAGCCCGTCGAGCTTGCCGAGCCCGTCGCCGACGCCGAGCCCGAGCTTCTCCAGAGGAGGGGCACTGAGCACAGACGGCGTAGGCGCGGTGCTCCTGCAGGCTGCCGAGGAGCCGATTACGACATCGGTCCGAAGATCGGGGGCCGGCGGCTAACGCGAGGCGGGACCGGGCTAACTGCGAACCTGCCGACGGCAGGGGCTAGAGCCGGGACCGCAGCCAGCGAATGTCGCTGGCGGGGTCGGGGGTCTCGCAGATGACCGGGGCACCGGCGGCGCGGATGACCTCCACGATGAGCGCCGGGTCGATTGTGCCAGACTCTAGGTCAGCGTGCCGGTCCCGTCCGGAGCCGAAATCGTCCCGCGAGTTGTTACAGTGCACGAGGTCGATCCGGCCGGTGATCTCCTTGATCCGGTCCACGACCGACTCCAGCTTCTCGCCAGCCGAGTAAGCGTGACACGTGTCCAGGCAGAAGCCGACCTCGCCGCCGCCCGCAGCCGAATCCGCGACTACCTCCCAGAGCCGCGCGATCGCCTCGAAAGTCCGCGCCATCGCGCCGCTGCCGCCCGCGGTGTTCTCGATCAGCATCGGCACAGGCCGGTCGATCCGCTGCAAGGCCTTGCGCCAGCTGTCGTAGCCCTCCTCAGGGTCCACGCCAGCCGTGACATGGCCGCCGTGCACGATCAGGCCTTTGGCACCGATCAGGGCGGCGGCCTGCAGTTGCTGCTCGAGCAGCTTGCGGCTGGGGATCCTGATCCGGTTGTTGGGCGAGGCCACATTGATCACGTAGGGGGCGTGCACGTAGGCGTCGATGCCCGCGGCCGCGAACGCCGCTCGGACCTCCGCGGGCTCGCCCGGAAAATTCGGTGCCTTCCAGCCCTGCGGGTCGCCGAGAAAGAACTGGACGGCCTCGGCACTCGCGGCCTTCGCCGCGCTCAGCGGGTCGCCGTCCTCCAGATGCGCTCCGATGCGAACCATGCCCCAGAGCCTAACGGCCGCCGCCGACCGTGTCGGCCGCAAAGGCCGGTACGCTGGCCCTGGGCGGATGGCCTCGGGGGCCGCTCAGCCGAAGCCGCCGTGGGCGATGCTCAACCCCATCCCCACGAACGCGGCGATGAGGCCGGCCATGATGAGGATCCGCTGCTCCCTGGTCGCCGAGACCATCTGCGCATACAGTCCGATGAGGAATGCCACGATTCCGATCACCGTGCCGGCCAGGTGATAGCGCACGACGAACCCGATCGCGAACGCCACGATCCCGACCACGAAGGTGAACAAGGTCAGAGCGTTCTCCATGGGGTGCCGCCGGCCGTCACTGTTCAGCGTCACGCGCGGCATGTGGGCACGGGACTGGGGCCCGACGGCTTCCGGCATGGCAATGACCCCCTTACGGATGTCTCGTGGCTAGATTGTCCACCGACTGGGCCTGCTCTCGCACCGGGTAGGGCGCAATCCCCGCCGCCTGGCGGCGATCAGCCTAGCGGGCGGGAGTCTGGGACGGCGTTGCGTTCCTGATCATCCTTTTGAACGATCGCCGGCTGTGCCGGTGCCTGCTGGTAGGCTGACTCAGCCGCGCTCCCACCGACGCTGGTGGTGCGCGCCCCTCCTGTCACGGAGAGACCGTGGCCGCGTCAGTCCAAAGGAGGTGGGGTAGGCGCATGCGTCACTACGAAATGATGATCATCCTCGATCCCTCGCTTGAGGAACGCACCGTCCAGCCGTCACTCGATCAGTTCCTGAATGTCGTCACGGCCGGGGGTGGCACCGTGGACAAGGTCGACGTCTGGGGCCGACGGCGGCTCGCGTATGAGATCGACAAAAAGTCAGAGGGTATCTATACCGTCGTTGACATGACGGCACAGCCGGACACCGTCAAGGAACTCGACCGCCAGCTCAACCTGAACGAGGCGGTCCTGCGGACGAAGGTCATCCGGCCAGACCAGAGATGAACGCTTGGGCCGCGGGCGAGCCCGGCCCGACACCACCTGAACGACCGGGAGGAACCCGATGGCAGGCGACACCCAGATAACCATCGTCGGCAACCTCGTCGATGATCCGCAGCTCCGCTACACCCCGACAGGCCAGGCCGTGGCTAATTTCCGGGTCGCTTCCACGCCGCGATTCCGTGACAATGCCACCGGCGAGTGGAAGGACGGCGACTCCCTGTTCCTGTCCTGCAATGTCTGGCGGCAGGCGGCCGAGAACGTCGCCGAGTCGCTGCAGCGTGGCATGCGGGTCATCGTGTCCGGGCGGCTGCGGCAGCGGTCCTATGAGACCAAGGAAGGCGAGAAGCGCACGGTCTACGAGATCGAGGTGGACGAGGTCGGTCCGTCACTGCGCAGCGCCTCGGCCAAGGTCACCAAGTCCAGCCGTTCGGGCGGGAGCAGCGGCTTCGGCGGCGGCCCGCCCGGTGGGGCTGGCCAGTCCGGGTATGGTGGAGGCGGCGGGCGGCCAGCCGAGGACCCGTGGGCATCCGGTGCGGGCGGCGGCGAGGGATTCACCGACGAGCCGCCGTTCTGACTCCGGTACCGACGCCCGCCATGCCGTACTGACCGAGACCGAACCACACTTCGCCGACCATCCCCGCCGCGGGCGGGGCTCTGCCAAGGAGCACCACGATGGCCAAGCCGCCTGTTCGCAAGCCAAAGAAGAAGGTCTGCCTGTTTTGCCAGGAGAAGATCGCCCATGTGGACTACAAAGACACGGGGCTGCTGCGGAAGTTCATCTCCGACCGCGGCAAGATCCGGGCACGGCGGGTTTCCGGCAACTGCACGCAGCACCAGCGCGACGTCGCCACGGCGATCAAGAACGCGCGCGAGATGGCGCTGCTGCCCTACACGAGCACGGCTCGATAACGCCGAGGGAGGCAGCGCAGCGATGAGCGGTACCCCCATGAAGCTAATCCTCACCCAGGAGGTCACCGGCCTGGGCGGCCCCGGCGACGTGGTCGACGTGGCGGGCGGCTACGGCCGTAACTACCTCGTGCCGCGCGGACTCGCGATGCGCTGGACCCGCGGGGCGGAGAAACAGATCGAGCTGATCAAGCGCGCGCGTTCCACCAGGGAGATCAGGGGGCTTGACGACGCCAGGGAAGCGGCCAGCAGGCTCGCGTCGCTCCAGGTGCGGCTGGAGACCCGCGCAGGCGGCGGGGGCCGGCTGTTCGGGTCGGTGTCGCCCGCCGACATCGCGGCCGCCGTGACAGCCGCGGGAGGCCCCGAACTGGACAAGCGCAGGATCGAGATCAAGAACCCGATCAAGACTGTCGGCGCGCATCAGGTCAGGGTCCGGCTGCACCCGGACGTCGCCGCCACCCTGGACGTCGAAGTCGTCAGCGCCTGAACGCCCGAAGCCCGCTCCCGCGCCCCCGCCGTGTCCCGGGGCGCGCTGGAGTCCCGGGACCAGGGGCCGGGCACTGTCCCCGGCGTGAGCTTGATCTCTGACGCGCGTTCCGGGTTACTTGCGCCCTCATGGAGCACGGATACGTGGTACCAGAGTTCCGCGGAGCCGTTCCTGACTTCGATTTCCGTGGGCATCCCGACTTCCCACGGTTCTGGTGTGGGCATACCTGGTCATAATACCCGTTCTCATGACTCAAAGCCGAGAAGAGTGCCAGGCTGACCACGCCACCAGCCAACCAGCGGCTCTCAAGTTCCGGGCGTTGCGGATTTTCATCGATCGATCAGCGTCATGAAACCGGCCGTTCAACGTCCGTTGCGTCTAGATAACCGGGAACCCGTTTCGCCAGCTCGGGATCGGCGTCGGCAACCATTTGCCATATCGCAGCCAGGCGGGCCATCTGACCAGCCAGCTCGTCTGCCCTCGGCGCCTCGGCATGCTTCGCGCCAGGCTCGTCCCGTCGGCTCAACCTCGCGGCACTGCTGCTCCCGCCGCGCGGTCGCGCCGCGGCGCTCTCGCCTTGCGGGCAGCCTGCCAGCTCCTCGATAGCGCGGCAGATCCTGGCAAGCGATCCGCCTGTGGTCGAACACATGGCCGAATCTTAGAGAACCCCAGCGTCGTTCGTCTGTCAAACGGCGTTTCCCCGCCCCTCGCCTCCTGCCCTCGCCCGGGGTCGCCGTGCCCGGGTCGCCGTGCCCGGGTCGCCGTGCCCGGGTCGCCGTGCCCGGGGCCGATTGTTCGCGCGGTCGCGGTGCCCCGGGTCGCCGTGCCCGGGCCCGCCTGTTCGCGCGGTCGCCGTGCCCGGGTCGCCGTGCCCGGGGCCGCCTGTTCGCGCGGTCGCGCCGTGCTCGCACCGTTTGCCTCAGACGGTCCGCACGCGCTGCATCTCGCCCACGGCGCATATGGCGCGCTGGCCGCGCCGTCTGGCCGGACGGTGGCACCTGCAGGAAGGGCGGCCGGAAGCTGACATGTGACGTCGCACGTGAAATTCCCAATGTGGATAACTCCCGGCCATTGTGGACGGGCTCGCCGGGCCAAACTTTTTCCTGCGCACAACCAGTGGACGGCATGAGCGCAGGCAGGCAGGTCCTTGTGCGACGGCGGCCGCAAATATCCACAGCGCTATCCCCATGCTGCGCACAGCAGTGGCGGCGTGTTTGCACAAGCTATCCACAGGCATGTGCACAGCAGCGCTGGACGCCTGCGGGCGCGGGGACGAGACTGTCCGAGCCGTCCGATAGAACGGATTCAATGGCCCGCACTGGCAGCGCGGGATTGCGCCGCAACGGGGGAGGTGCCACGGGTGAGCGTCACGGAGATAGCCCCCCGAGGCGAGGAATTCGAGCGGACACCGCCACACGACCTTGCCGCGGAGCAGTGTGTGCTCGGCGGGATGCTGATGTCCAAGGACGCGATCTCCGACGTGCTCGAGGTGATCCGGCCCAGCGATCACTACCGTCCCGCGCACCAGCTCGTGCATGAGGTCATTCTCGACCTCTACGGCCGGGGGGAGCCTGCCGACGCCGTAACGGTCGCGAACGAGTTGACCAAGCGGGGCGAGATCGCACGGGTGGGCGGGGCGCCGTACCTGCACACTCTCATCGCCTGCGTGCCGACCGCCGCGAACGCCGGCTACTACGCGCGCATCGTGCGGGAACGCGCGATCCTGCGTCGCCTGGTGGAGGCAGGGACCCGCATCGTCCAGCTCGGCTACTCAGGCGACGGGGAAGCCGACGAGATCGTCGACCGGGCGGAAGCTGAGGTCTACGGGGTCACCGACCGCCGCGTCAGCGAGGACTACCTGGCGCTGTCCGAGATCATGCCGGGCGCGCTCAACGAGATCGAGGCCATCGGCAGCAGGGGCGGGGCGCTGACCGGGGTGCCGACCGGGTTCGCCGATCTCGACTCGCTGACCAACGGCCTGCACCCGGGACAGATGATCGTGATCGCGGCGCGGCCCGCCCTCGGGAAGGCGCTGGGTCTGGACACCCCGCTGCCGACGCCGACTGGCTGGACCACGATGGGCGAGGTGGCCATCGGTGATCAGCTGATCGGCGCGGCCGGCACGCCGGTGAACGTGGTTGCGGCAGGCGAAGTCATGCAGGACCGCCCGTGTTATGAGGTGGAGTTCTGCACCGGCGAGGTCATCGTGGCCGACGGGCAGCACCAGTGGCTCACCTGGCGGCGCCCAGACCGCCGCGGCGATGACCGGGCCTTCCCGGCAGTGATGACGACCGAGCAGATCGCGGCGGCGCTTCAGGGCCTGCCCAGCGCTGCGCATCCCGACCACGCGGTGCCCACGTGCGGGCCGCTCGATCTGCCCGAAGCCCAGTTGCCCATACCGCCATACGTTCTCGGCGTCTGGCTTGGCAGTCGGGCCGTAGCGCAAGCGGGTTGCTCCCTCGCGGATCCGGAGATCGCCATGCGAGTCGAGGGCCAGGGCTTTTCGGTGCTGGGTCGGCCATCCCTTCCGGGCGGCGACCAGACGGGCATTCCCCTGGCTTATCGTCGCGCAAGCGAGGTTCAACGGCGGGCGCTCCTCGCCGGGATACTCGACGTCACCGGGGCCGTGGCCAGCAATGGCGCCATCCGCCTGACGCTGACCGGCCGGCGCCTGGCGCACGATGTCCGGGAACTGGTGACCAGCTTGGGCTACCGGTGTGCGCTGCCGCACCCTGGCGAGGACGAGGGCAGCTATCTGGTCCAGTTCCTGACTGACGACCAGGTGTTCCTGCTCACTCGCAAGCACCGGCTGCATAAGGAGCGGCTGCGGCAGGACCCGCGGCAGATCCGGTGGCACGACATTGTCGGCATCCGTCCGGTGCCATCACGGCCGGTGCGCTGCGTTCAGGTGGACAGCGCGGATCGGCTCTACCTCGCGGGTGAGGGCATGATCCCCACCCACAACTCGACCCTGGCCCTCGACCTCGCGCGGGCGGCATCCGTCAAGGCGGGCCTCACCTCGGTGATCTTCAGCCTGGAGATGAGCCGCAACGAGATCACCATGCGGCTGCTCTCGGCAGAGGCGCGAGTCCCGCTGCACTCGATGCGTACCGGCCAGATGGGCGAGGAGGACTGGACCCGGCTGGCGAGGCGGATGAGCGAGGTGGTGGATGCCCCGATGTTCATCGACGACTCGCCCAACATGTCGATGATGGAGATCCGGGCGAAGTGCCGCCGCCTCAAGCAGCGGCATGACCTGCGCTTGGTGGTCATCGACTACCTGCAGCTGATGAGTTCCCCGAAGCGGGTGGAAAACCGGCAGCAAGAGGTCTCGGACATGTCCCGCTCGCTGAAGCTGCTCGCCAAGGAACTCAATGTCCCTGTCGTCGCCGTGGCCCAGTTGAACCGCGGCCCGGAGCAGCGAACCGATAAGCGTCCGCTTCTCGCCGACCTGCGGGAGAGCGGTTGCCTGACCGAGGACACGACAGTGCTCCGCGCTGACACGGGCGCGCCGGTGACCTTGCGGACGCTGATCGATGGTGATCACCAAGAAGTCCTCGTCTGGTCTGTCGACGACCAGCGGCACATCGCTGCGGCACCCATGACGAACGTATTCTCTTCAGGCGTCAAGGAAGTTTTCCGGTTGCGGCTCGAATCGGGCCGAGAAGTTAAGGCGTCGGGAAATCATCCATTCCTGACATCAGCAGGCTGGGTGCCGTTGGAAAGGCTGGCTGTAGGTAACAGGATCGGCGTTCTCCGGCGAGTTCCCGAGCCGGTCGGCTCCCCGCTCGGATGGACTGAACACCGGTTGGGCCTGCTCGCGCATCTTATCGGGGAAGGCCGCGTGCTGTGCGGTCATCCCATTTCTTACATTTCGACCAAGAATAACGCCGCTTTCGTCGAGAAGGCAGCGGCAGCCGAATTCGGGGTCATGCCGCGACGAATTCGGCGGAAGAGGGGGTGGCATACCTACCTTCCGTCGCCATACCCCAGCACTCACGGGCGTTACAGTTTTCTGCGCGTGTGGCTCAAGGAGCTCGGCATCGAAGGCCTCCGATCGCACCAAAGGCGCATTCCCGATGTCATCTATTCGGCAAGCAACCACGAGATAGCAGTTTTCCTGCGGCACCTTTGGGCCACCGGCGGGTGCGTGACTGTGCCGCGCGGCAAGGCAGAGGTTCATTACGCGTCGTCAAGCCGCGAACTAGCCGACGGCGTCGCGCTGTTGCTCGCCCGGTTCGGGATCGTGGCGCGAATCCGCTGCATCGACGAGCCTGGTCGCCGGCCAGGCTTTTGGGTCATCATTGAGGACGGGCCTAGCCTGGTGGCGTTCTGCAGCGAGATTGGCGTTTACGGCCGCGCGGTAACTCTTGATTCCCCGGCGCTTCAGGCCGGGCCCGCCAACGATATCTACTGGGACCAGATAGTGAGTATTGAGTCTATCGGACCCCGTCCCGTATTCGATGCCACCGTAAAGGGAACGCACAACTTCATCGCAAATGGGATACACGTTCACAATTCAATAGAGCAGGATTCGGATGTCGTGATCCTCTTGCATCGTGAGGACGCGTACGAGCGGGAGTCCCCGCGGGCCGGTGAAGCTGATTTCATCGTGGCCAAGCACCGTAACGGCCCGACCGCCACGGTGACCGTCGCATTCCAGGGACACTACAGCCGCTTCACTGACATGGCGCGAATATAAGACAAGCTTGTGTAGGGTCTCACACTGCGTGTCGTAATCTCACAGTCAAATGTCGTACGGATGCCGCATGCGGCACGGGATG